>SAMEA104404097__coassemble_1777_pt1 | contig 16725 bp, 10 predicted proteins | sample SAMEA104404097__metabat2_high_PE_069 | metagenome-assembled genome bin SAMEA104404097 (sample SAMEA104404097) | Balaenoptera acutorostrata
CCATAAGTTCAGCCATAGTAAATCTCTTTTCATCAAATACATTGTACTTGATAGAAGAAAGGGAGTCTGTGATAGTACCAATACCAACACCTTGTAAGTAGCTTGTATTGTATCTAGCACCGCCTGCGTTGTAATCCTTGCCCTTGCTAATGCAGTCATTTGTAATGATGGAAAGGAATGGTGCCGGCATATATTTAGCATAAATAGCTTCAATTACGTTGGAACCCTTTACCTTGATATCTGCAAAGTGGTGAATTTGTTTCTTGTATGCTTCAAAAAGTTCATCATAAGATTTGAAATCAGTAGCGTAACCGAGTTTAAGACCCAACTGCTTTCCACTCATCTTATCAAAACCATTGTTGAGTGTAAGTTCAAGAATCTTAGGAAGGTTGAAATATCCTGTGAGGATATATGCTTCGTTACCGAATGCGCCTGTTTCAACACAACCACTTGTTCCGCCTCTTCTTGCGTCTTCAATTGTCTTTCCGGCATTAAGAAGTTCTTGGATAATAGCTTCTGTGTTGTAGAATGCAGGCTGTCCCCAGCCCTTTCTTGAAATTTCGCAAGCTCTCTTGAGGAACTTCATAGGTGTCTTCCTGCTAATCTGTACGTTGGAGCTTGGTTGTAGAAGTCTCATTTCATCCATGCAGTCCAAAATCAGGTAGCTGACATCATTTACGCCGTTTTCACCATCAGGTGTAATACCGCCTGTATTGATGTTAGCAAAGTCTGTGTATGTGCTGGATTCTTTAAGTGTAATACCAACCTTTGGTGGTGCAGGCTGATTATTGAATTTAACCCAAAGGCATTCGAGAAGTTCTTTTGCCTTGTATTCATCAAGAATGCCTTCTTCGCAATCCTTGATATAAAATGGGTTAAGATGTTGGTCAAGTCTGCCTGGGCTGTAAGCATCCCAAGGGTTGAGTTCTGTTGTTACGCAAAGGTGTACAAACCAGTACATTTGAATTGCCTGCCAATATGTTTCAGGCTTGTGAGCAGGAACAACTGCACAGTTAGCAGCAATTTGAAGAAGCTCTGCTTTTCTCTGTGGATTTTCTTCCTTTTCAGCCAATTCTTTAGCATAATCTCCGTATCTCTTACCCAAAATCATGATAGCATCACAAGCTATTCTCATAGCATTGAGCTGTTCTCTCTTTTGGAGAGCTTCTTTATCGTTAATGAAGTCAAGCTTTTCAATTGCTTCGTCAATTTGCTTTTGGTAATCAAGGAATCCGCAAGTATAAATTTTGCTGCTTCCTACTGTATGTCCGGGGCCTCTTTGTTCCATAAATTCTGTGAAAATACCTGCTCCATAGCAGTCTTTCCATTCTTCTGTCATGGAATTTATAATCTTACTTCTAACACTTCTGCTTTCCCAGAAAGGAATAATTTTTTCTTCTTGGAGTTTGAAGTCTTCATCTTTTACTTTGAATGAGATAAGATCTCTATCATTCATAACATGCATGTCTTCCAATGTATGACAGCAAAGTTCAGGGAATGTTGGTGAAGATTGTGGAGCATCTCCCTTTTCACCCACAATTAATTCTCCATCATTGATGCAGATTGTCTTTTTAGCCATGAAATTACGAAGTACAAGAGCACGAAGTTCAGGTACAGAAACTCTTCCTTCGTATTCTTTGTATGTATCTGTTTCAATATCTGCACGTTCCATATAAATATGTGGTACAGCGTTCAGGCTTTGCTCTCTGAGCATTTGAATTCTTTCATTCATGCCTCTTTTTTGTTGTTCCATATAAACTCCTCCGTTTATTTTAAATGTTAGCCGCCGATTTTCACATTACTGAATCCGGCATTGTTCCATTTTTCTTTCAGTTCTTCCATTCTTTCCTTTGAGGGCTTTCCAATACATTCATCTTGGTATTTTCTTCCGAGACGTTCATATTTATCTTTACCCGTATTGTGATATGGCAGAAGATTTACTTTTACATAGCCTAATTTTTCTTTAGCAAATTTAATCATTGCATCCTGTTCTTCATCGCAGGCATTTACTCCTTCAATAACAGGAATTCTTATATTTATCTTAGCTTTTTTCTGAGCAAGTTTTTCAAGGTTTTCGAGAATTAATGAATTATCTACACCAATAAATTTCTTGTGAACCTCAGGATTCATTGCCTTCATATCATAAAGAAATGTATCTACATAAGGAATTATTCTTTCAAAATTTTCAAAAGGAGCATATCCGCTTGTGTCTATATCAACACTCATTCCTTTTTTATTAAGCTTCTTTACAAGCTCTTCTATGTAGTCCATATTCTGGCACATTACCTCTCCACCTGATAAAGTAATTCCACCGCCGCTTTCTTCATAGAACATATAGTCCTTTGTAAGTCTTTTTACAAGCTCGTCAACAGTTTTATTTTCACCGATAAAAGCCCTTGCTTCATTGTTGCAATACTCCGTACACAAACCGCATTTATTACAAAGTTCGGAATTTGTAAACGCCAATCCATCTTTAATAGTTATTGCTTTTTGTGGACAGTGCATTGCGCATATTCCACATCCTGTGCATCTGTCACTGTAGAACATAATCTCTTTGGAAAACTTTTGGCTTTCCGGATTATGACACCATACACATGAGAGTGGACATCCCTTAAAGAAAACTGTTGTTCGAATACCATCACCGTCATGAATGCTGAATTTTTGGATATTGATTATTGTAGGTAATTTCATATTTTCCACCTGTTAATATACATAAATGAATTTTACATATTCATTATATACTTTTTTTTATTAAAGTCAATAATCTACCTAAAAATATATTCATAAATATGACGTTTTTATTTGTGAAAAATATACATTGACATTTACCCTTTACTCTGTTATATTGAGTTTATATAAAATAAACTATAGTTTGGGAATTAAAATGCCTAAAAATCCACTAATAAAATGTTTGTGGGATTTTACATTTAACATCTTTTTTATTAAAGTCCCTGGGATTTTAATAAATTTATAATTTTTTTATAGGAGATAGGCTCCATTAAAAACCTAAATTTTATTACGGGGAATTTCATAAATATGAATCACAATATTACTATAGGTTCAAAAATCAAAGCTCTTCGTTTGAGTAAAAAATACACATTGAAGGATTTAAGTAATCTTTCAGGATTGTCCACAGGTTTCCTTTCCCAACTGGAAAGAGGAGTTTCCTCTATAGCCATAGACTCTTTGGCAAAGCTTGCAGACATTCTTGAAGTAAGCCTTTCATCTTTTTTTGATGATCCTGCCACAGAAGACAAGGATTCCGTGTGCAGAAGCTATGACTTGCCATGTTCACAGGTAAGCTCACAGGTTATACAGTATATAATGAGTAAAAATGTAAACGACTTCAATATTCTTCCAAGGCTTTTTCATCTTATGCCTCTTGCCAATGTACAGGAGGATAAACTCGAAATGTATACCCACGAAGGAGAAGAGTTTATATATGTTTTGGAAGGGGTTATTACAGTATCCGTCGGCGACAAAGAATATGTTCTCTACCCTGGCGACAGCATTCAAATTCATTCCGACGAGCCTCATAACTGGATAAACAAGACAAATAAAATTGTTCGTATTTTATCCATCAATTCTCCTAACCCTTTTAAAAACATTGAGGATATTTCGCTTATCGGTTCTTTAAAATAATAAATTTTATCAGAAAGAGGTAATTTAAAATGATCGAAAAGATAAGACAATTGATGAAGGAAAGAAATCTTGAATCTCTGTTCCTAAGCTCCATCCAAAATGTAAGATATGTCAGCGGATACACAAGCAGTGACGCTACACTCTTCATTACACAAGATGCTCTTTACTTCCTCACAGACCCCCGATATACTGAACAAGCTATTAATGAATGCGGAAAAACATTTGAAATTCTCAACTGGCGAGCAATGGGTAAATCCATGGGCGAAGTTGTAGGTCAACTTGCTAAAAAACACAACATTAAGCAAATCGGATTTGAAGGTTCTATGACATATAACTACTATGCTGCTGTTAGAGCTGCTATTTCCGATGTTGAACTTATTGAAGTAGGCGGAATCGTTGAAAAACTTCGTATGTTTAAGAGACCTTTTGAAATCGAATATCAAAGAGAAGCATGTGCAATTGCATGCAGAGCTTTCAATAGAATTCTCAACGACATTAAACCAGGTGTAACAGAAAAAGAAATTGCTGCTAAACTTTGCTACTATATGGTTGCAGAAGGTGCTGATTCTCACCCTTACGGTGATATCGTTATTTCCGGTGCAAGAACGTCTCTACTTCACGGTATGCCTTCTGATAAGAAAATCGAAAAAGGCGATTTCGTTCTTATGGACTATGGTTGCGGATACAATGGCTATCTTTCTGATATGACAAGAACCGTGGTTGTAGGTAAAGCAACAGAAGAACAAAAGAAAGTTTACGCTTTGGAACAGCAAATGGTTGCAGACTCTTTGGCAGTTATGAAGCCTGGTGTTAAGGGTAAAGAAGTTTATGAAGCTTCCATTAAGGCTATCAAAGATACAGAATATATGAAGTACAACTACTCCTGTATTTCTCATGGTATCGGTAGATCCGTTCACGAAGATATTTTCATCAGACCTGACACAGAAGATATTCTTCAGGCAGGAATGGTTGAAACTATCGAGCCAGGTATCTATATTCCAAGTTGGGGCGGCGTAAGAATCGAAGACCAAGTTCTTATTACAGAAAATGGTTATGATGATTTTGTTACAGCTACAAAAGATCTCATCGAACTTTAATTTAATTAATAATTACATAAAAAAATCACTTTTCCTCTTTAGAAAAGTGATTTTTTTATTTATATCTACAAAATAATTTCTTTATCAAGACAGAACGAATAAATTATGCTTTCTTTAACCTCACACCCCAAACTCTCACTTAAAAGTTTCTTATAAAGTAAAAGCTGTATTTTATACTTTTCAATAAGTTCTTCATCACTTTTTACATAATCTGTCTTATAGTCAATTACCGATGCAATTCCATTTTCTATTATGATACAGTCAGCTATACCTTGTACAGTTACTTTACAATCGCCTTTTACAAGGTCAGTGTATTCTCCCAAAACATCATTTCCTACTTCAGCTAGGAAATCATATTCACGGTAAATTTTTTCCGCCGACATCACTCTGTGAAACAGAGGACTATCTACAAATTTTTTGATTTTATTTGTATTAAGTGCATTTGCCTCTTTTTTAGAAATAAAATCCTTTTCCACAAGTCTTTCTATTTCACCTACTATATTATTTGTAAGATTTGCGTAATCAGCAAACTGCATGAATTTATGAAGTGCATTTCCCTTTTCTGCACCTGTAAGTTCTTTTTCCTGTATAAATTTAGGTCGTTTTTCAAATGCTGCATTAATATCTCCGCCTCTTCCTATGGAAGAAATTGCAAACTTTGTGGGGGTTTCCGTCATCTCGTAATCTTTATATACAAATTCAGATCTTTTTCTTAACATTTCAATAATTTCTTCTGAAACTTCATTTTCCTCATCTTCACAAATTTCTTCTTCTCCTATCTCACTCTTTTCCTGCAAAATATTTATTTTAAATCTGCCTTCATCGCTAAGTACATCTATCTGTTCACTTTCACCTGCTGCACATAAATTAAGTCCGTATTCATGGTGAAGTAAAGCAGATATTATCCAGTCTGCGTAGGATTCCCTGGACAAAATAAGTCCGTCGGGGATTTTTTTGTTTATAAGAGGTACATTTAGTTTTTTAATTAATGTTTCAGGATTTGAAACAGAAGCTGTTATAATTAGTTTTTCCTTTGCTCTGGTAAGAGCAACATATAAAACTCTCATTTCTTCGCTCAAAAGATCATTTTTCTTTTCAAGATTTACCGCGTCATAATGAACTGTATTAAATTTAACTCCCAATTTCATATCTCTTCTCTTAGAAGCAAATCCAAGCTTTGGATGAAGTACGGTATTTTCTCTCAAATCAGTTTTGTTAAATTTAGTTGCAGTATCAACCAAAAATACTACCGGAAATTCAAGTCCCTTTGAAGCATGAATGCTCATAATTTTAACGGCATCCTGGGCTTCGGAACTGACCTGAGCCGACGGAAAATCTCTGTCACTCTCGCTAAGTTTATTTACAAAAGAAATAAAACCGCCAAGTCCCATTCCGGCTTCATCCGCCTCTTGGGCATATTGTGTCAAAAGTTTAAGGTTCATGCTTCTTACTTTTCCGCCCGGCATAACTCTAACCAAAGTTTCAAAAGAAGTTATATTGTAGATTTTAATAAGTAAATCACAGACACTCATGGATACTGAACTTCTCTTTAGCTCATCAAAAATTTCCAAAGTTTTTCTGCATTTATGCATATTGTCTTTTTTATCTTGAAGTCTCAGATAAAGTGGCTTATCCTTGTTATTAACACTTAATTCTGCCATTTCATCCGCAGTAAAGCCAAAAAGCGGACTCATTAAAGCACTAAAAAGTTCATTATCCAAAAGTGGATTGTCAATTGCTCTTAAAAGAGACATAACCGCACTTATTTCAAATGAATCTAAAAACTCATTTTCTCCGCTGTATATTACGGATAAACCCGCTTTTTTAAATATACTCTGATAAATATCAGCCTTCCCCTTTACCGAACGCATCAGCACCGCAATATCCGAACATCTAAGCGGTCTCTCACCATCTTTGTCAGTAACCATACAACCACTTTTGATCATTTCTTTTATTCTTTCTGCCACATAGGATGCTTCATTTTCACGGGCGGTAAAATCTTCCTCTGACATGGATTTGGTATCAAGAAGTACAAATTCACAGCCTCTGTCCTCCATAGCAAATTTGCCGTTTTCGTTGTAAATTAGGCTATCCTCTTCTCCGTATTCAATACCACCACTTTTTTCGCTCATTATAAGCTTAAAAATAAAGTTTATACCCTTAGTTACTTCTTTACAGCTTCTGAAATTTTTGGAAAGTACTATTTTAGCCTTTTTTTGTTTCTTGCCTTCTTCAAGATTTTTAAAAATATTTTTCTTTTCAAGAAAAAGTTCAGGTCTTGCTTGTCTGAATCCGTAAATACTCTGTTTTATATCGCCCACCATAAACATTTTTTTACCGCCATCTGAAATACTCTTGAAAATCATCTCTTGAATCAGGTTTGTATCCTGATATTCGTCTACTAATATTTCCTTGTATTTTTGACTTAAAAATTTTGCGTAGTCAGTAGTTTCATAACCATTTTCGCTGTATTTTACCAAAAGCTTTAAAGCATAGTGTTCAAGGTCAGAAAAATCCAAAAGCTTTCTCTTTGCCTTTTCTTCTGCAAAAATTCTGTCTATATCCTTAATAAGCGAAAAAATAAGGGTCATTAGCTTCTTTATGTATTCGTTGTCCCTTAAAAAATCCTCACTGCTGCAAAAATATTCAGAATTCCTCAAATTTTGAAGTTCAGTTTTAGCACTGTCTCTAAGGCTCTTTGCTCTATCTTTTATGTCTATATTTCCACATTTTTTTATTGTGGGCATTCTTGCAAATGAAATTCTATCCAAAGCCTCTTTCATTGCGTTCCAGTTTCTTTCCTCGCATATTCTGCTTAGGTTTTCGGCTTGATTAATTTCATCGCTCAAAACTCCGGAGTATTTTTCATAAACTTTACCATCGCACAATGATGTTTCTCTGGCGAATTTCAAAAGTCCCAAGGCATATTTAACTTTGTTTTCTGCCTCGTCAAAAATAACCTTGCCCCAAACGCTTTTTCCTATTTCTCCACCGAAATCAAAATCCATAAGCCTTTCTTCCATCCATTTAAGATAAAATGGATAGCTTCTTATGTTCTTGTAAAGTGTAGCCATAGTTTTTCTCAAAAGTCTGTCATCCCTGCCCTCTGAAATAAGGTCAACCAATTCAAAGAAGTCTTTGTCACCATTTTCGTAATTTTCCTCGATGGCTTTGGTCAGACTTTCTTCAAAAATAACTCCACTTTCTTTTTCATCAGCAACTCTAAAATCAGGAGAAATATCCAGTGAAAAGAAGTTTTCAGAAATAATATTCTTACAGAAAACATGAACCGTACTTATTTGTGCATGATTTAAAAGACGTCTTTGATTTCTTAAAAATACACTTTTTTCATGCTTTTCTTCTTGAATCATTCTTTTTATGAGCCTTTGTTTCATTTCCGCCGCTGCAGCTCTTGAAAAAGTTAAAACTACCAATTCATCCGGAGAAACAGGATTATCCTTATCTGTTATAAGCGAAACTATTCTTTCAACCAATACAGCTGTTTTTCCGCTTCCTGCGGCAGCTGACAACAGTAATTCTGTGTTCCTCGTATTTATAGCTTTTTCTTGATCTTCAGTCCATTTAACACTGCTCATCTTCGCCGCCTCCCAACATTTCCTCTATAGGTATTTTTTTAACTCTGCGTACTTCATCGCCCTCTAAGTATCCGCAGGCTGTTTTGTAATCGCAATAGTCGCAGGGGCTGTTATTCCCCGAAACTGTAGGAACTGCTTCCACATGTCCTTCGTGTAGTATTTCAGCCATTTTTCTTATATTGTTTTCCACTTTATTTTTTAGATTTTTCATTTGCTTTATATTGATAACCGAAGAATATCTGTCTGCCTGACCGTTTTTCATTTTAACAGGTATATAAATACCGTCTCCGCTTTTTTCCATGCCAAATATAACAGCTTCCTCATTTAAGACAAGTCCATTCATTTTTAAAGTTTCAGATTTAATATTCTCTATCTCATCGTCATCCATATTATTTTTTGCCCCAGCTATAATATTTTTTGAAGGCATATAGAGTATTCCTGCCGGTTTCATATCCGCCCAGGGACTGATTTCCGGACAAATTGCAAAAAGATATATGAGCATCTGCATATTAAGTCCGTAATTGACATCAGAAATATTAAATTTTTTATTTCCTGATTTGTAATCAACTACACGGACATATTTTTTCCCGTCTTTTTCCATAATGTCAATTCTGTCCACCTGTCCCTCAACAGTAATTTTACTGCCGTCAGTGCATTCAATTGCCGGGAAACTAAATTTTGCATTTCTACCGATTTTTTCTTCAAAATATACAGGTACAAAATCCGTTTGCTCCAGTTCCTTTGCCATATGCTGCATTATTAGAATAAGCGACTCTCCTATTCTTTCAAAAAGATATTTTATTCTCGCATTTACATTTTTTATGTCAAGATTATTATCCATATATTCTTTAAGGAAACCTCTAACCATATCCTGCATTTGAGATTCATCCAGTTTACTTAAATTTCTACCGTATTTATTTACAGATTTTTCCATGACATAGTGAATTAATTTACCTGTTTCGATAGCGGATACATCTACTTTTTCAAGTTTTTTTATTTTTAAACCGTTTTTTGCAAAATAAGCAAATTTGCAATTATAAAATTCATCAAGTCTTGACGGAGATATATTCATATTTCTGCCGAAAAGTCTTTGTGACAAATCTTTTTCATTTATTCTGTGAGCTTTCTTTTCGTTACTAAGATTTATTTCATATTCGGGATTTCCACTTTCCTTTATAAATTTTTTTAATGTGCTTCTGACAAAATTATTATCGAAATTTTCGCCAAGGCTTTCTGTCGCTGTGGAAAAATTCCATACGCTGTCCCACGGACTTATATCCGCTTCGGTTTCAGATTTTAATCCTAGTATTTCTTTAACCTGTGTAAAAATCGCAGATGGCTCATTTCTTTTGCCCGCTAAATCTGCCATGGGATAGGATACAATCAGCTTTTCTGAGGCTCTGGTCAATGCGAAATAAGCATAGTGATTTTCATAGCTTTCTCTTTCTTCCAAATCAGCAGTTAGAGTAAGTCCTAAACCTGTAACTTTATTTCTCTCACTATCGGATAAAATTCCCGTTGAGGTAAGCTGTCTCGGAAATTCCCCGTCCACACAGCCTGCCACAAATGCCATTTTTATTTTGTCAGGTCTGATTCTGTCAGCTTGTCCCACTATTACATGGTCCAGAGTTTGCGGAATTTCTCCTAAATCACAGGATAAAAGACAGAGATTAAATAAATCTCCAAATGAAGAAAGAGACATATTGATATTTTCTGCAAGAGTAGCAAATATATCGAGAATATCCATTATATTATCCCAAAGTGCTTTTTCCAAAGCTAAAAATTCCTTTTTCTTTTCTTCTGGCATAAACTCAGCAAACTCATATATTTTTTCTCCGGCATTTAATTTATCAAGTAAATTATAAACAGCATGCGCAAAACTCTTTCCGTCCGGATTTTCGCTTTCAACCTTAAATTTAAGCAAAGGTGTAATTATCTGTTTTCTGCTTTCATTCAGCTTGTTAAGTTTTTCTTCTTCCTCTTCTGTCATTTCCGCTGAATTTCTAACAGGATTTGCAGTAAAATCCTCTTTCCAAGCTTCTGCATTTAATGACCAAGTATAACAATAATTATCAAGTTCTGCTGATTCCACTGCAGAAAGTCCACTGAGAGGTGATTTGGCAAATTTAAGCAAATTTTCCGTAGAAAAATCTGTTATTACACAGTCAAGGGCTGATTTTAGTCCAATAACCAGTGGATTTACCATGATATCCACCCTTTTATCCATATAATAAGGAATTTCAAATTTTTCGAAAATTCGGCTTATAAGCTTTTCATATTTTTCTATGTTTCTTGTGATAAATGCTATCTCTCTGTATTTATAACTATTTTCAACTACAGCTTTTTTTATTTCACATGCGGCTCTGAATACCTCTTCATATGGATTGGAAGCAGAAAAAATTTCAACACCTTCTGTTGTACATTCAACACTGTCTTTTTGGTCCATAAAGTATTGCTCTGTATTTTTTATTGCTTGAGAATTAAATCTATAAATATTATTTAACATTATTGGTACGGAGGTTTTGACACCGTTGGTTTTTGCAGTGGCAATCAGCTTTTTAAGAGTTTTTACCACAGGTAAAAAAACATCGTTTACACTATTGAGTGACGGTGTACAAAAAGCTCCGTAAACCTCATCGGAATCTGTTATTAAAACAGAAATCATTTTCATTTCTGCGGGAGAAAATGCCATAAATGAATCTATAAAAACTATTTTGTTGTTAAAATATTTGTTTTCTGATGCCTTTTCCACAGCTTTGGTTAAATCATCCTTAGGATCAGCACCGCATCTTTCCAAAACTGCATTGTATGCTGTATATATTATACTTAAATCTTCAAGCTTTTTTTTGAGTTCCTTTTCCTCACATAGCTTTGAAACTTCTATTAGGTTATCTCCCACTATACCTGCAGCCTTAAAGTCATCGGCAGTGCTAACCATAGAATTAATAAAATCCGTATTTCTTTTATAATTTCCGTAAACAGACAGATTATCATTTAGTTCGTTCAGTGTAACCGCCATAAGAAGCTGTTTTTGCATATCATTCAGTCGAGTTCTTAGTCCACCGTATTGCTTAAAAATCTCATACGCAAGTCTTGTAAAGCTTAATACCTTTACTTTTTTTGCCATATGGCTCCCCAAAATTCGATAAATACTTTTTTCTGTTTCGAACGAAAACTGCTCAGGAACAAGAAAAATAAATTCTTTTTCTTCACTTATCTTTTCTTTAAGTATCTCATAAAGCTTTGTTGTTTTCCCTGAGCCAGCTCTTCCTAAAATAAGCTGAAGCATTATACTCCCCCTTTTATCAAATGAGCAACCACCTTTTTAGTGATTGCTCAGCTTTAATCGTTAATTTTGATTTTCTGGATTTATACTGTTTAGCATGTTCATTTTCAGATCATATAGATTTTGTGATAAGTCCACATAATAATTATGAGGATTTTCAAATCTCTTTACTTCATCCCAAAGAGTATCAAGCTGATTTTGGACATACTGTTTGATTTCATCAGCATTGTAATGGTTATAAACAAGCTTTCCTCTTTCAAAAATTTTTTGTAAAATCGGTTTAGCTTCAAAGTTTTCAAGAGTACATTTTTTCCACGGAGCCTGCGGGTCAAAAATCGTCAATGGTTTGCTATCGTCGACCTCTTCGTCAAAAAGTGTTATATAATCAGCCACTGCTTTTCCGTTTTCCTTATCGTAAAGTCTATATACCTTTTTAAAAGATGGATTTGTTATTTTTTCAGCGGTTTCGCTTACCTTTATTTTCGGAATTAACTTTCCTTCCTTTTCCACTGCGACAAGTTTGTATACACCACCGAATACAGGGTCTGATTTACTTGTTATAAGATTTTCTCCCACCCCAAAAGAATCAATCTCTGCTCCTTGGATAAGTAAATTTTTTATAATATTTTCATCCAGTGAGTTGGAAGCCACTATCTTTACATCGCTGTATCCTGCTTCATTCAAAATTTTTCTAACTTTCTTTGAAAGATATGCCAAATCTCCGCTGTCTATTCTCACACCTTTAGGTCTATACCCCATTGGTTTTAAAACTTCATCAAACGCCCTTATAGCATTGGGAAGTCCGGATTTGAGAACATTATATGTGTCTATAAGCAAAGTACAATCATTTGGATATATTTCAGCATATGCTTTAAATGCCTCATATTCACTGTCAAACATTTGAATCCAGCTGTGTGCCATTGTTCCCATTGCCTTTATTCCATGGCTTATATCGGCTTCTGCACAGGCTGTGGCATTGCACCCGCCTATGTATGCGGCTCTTGCTCCCAAAATAGCTGCATCATAGCTTTGAGCTCGTCTTGAGCCAAATTCAAAAACACTTCTTCCATTGGCAGATCTTACAATGCGGTTGGCTTTTGTAGCTATCATAGATTGATAATTTATAGTTAAAAGTACCATTGTTTCAATAAATTGTGCCTGCATTACCGGTCCCTTTACAGTTATAATAGGTTCACCGGGAAATATAGGTGTTCCCTCTGGCATAGCCCAAATATCACAATTAAACTCAAAGTTCTCTAAATAATTTAAAAATTCCTCGGAAAATAAATTTCTGCTTCTCAGATATTCTATGTCTTCTTTTTCAAATTTTATATTTTCGCAGTAATCAATCAGCTGTTCCAGCCCTGCAAAAATCGCAAATCCGCCTTTATCCGGTATTTTTCTAAAAAACATATCAAAGACAACTTCTCTGTCTCCGATTCCGCTTTTAAGATATCCATTAGCCATGGTAAGCTCATAAAAATCTACCAACATGGTAAGATTTCTGTCATTTTCAAAAGAGTTTCTCATGCTATTTTCCTTTCTTTTTAACATTAAATTTTATATTTTCGGTACTTTTTCCTCTGAATTCTAAGCTTTTGCTATCATAAGCATTAATTATTATTTTTCCATCTTTTACCTTATCGTAAACACCTTTTTTCAGAACAAATGTAACCTCCTGTATTTCTTCATTTGGATAAATGCAGCTCGTTTCGCCTATATTATTATTTTCGGCATCAAGGATTTCTGCTTTTATATAATACAAATTATCCTTATTAAGCATTATTTGAAATTTACCTTCTCCGTTTTTTTCGTCAAGCTCAAATTCAGAGCTTATTTTATAATATACTTTATTTTTAAAATTCATTTCTGAACTTATACTTATTTTTTCTTTATTATCTTTCTTTGCATACACAAAAAGCAATCCCCCTAGAATTGAAAATAGAAAGAAGATTACCAAAATCATAGCTATAATTATTTTATCACCATTATTTTTTCTTTTTGCTCTATCTGAAACCATAATATCTCTCCTTTATATTTTATGAATATAATTCTAACATATTTTTTAAAAATACTCAATTATTCTTTATAAAAGTTCGGAAATATGATAGAATACCTTTAAACACCTTTTGAAAGGAAAAATATAATGAAAGTTTTATTTACTGCAATAAATGCAAAGTTTTCTCACACAAATATTGCTGTGAGATATTTTGATAAAATATGCCGATTAAATTCACATATCGACAGTGAATTTGTTGAATATACAATCAATAATCCTAAAGATATAATATTGCAGGAACTTGTTGAAAAAGCTCCTGATATAATCGCCTTTTCATGTTATTTGTGGAATATTGGAATCATATGCGATATTAGCAAATGCCTTAAAAAAGTGGCACCTGATATAAAAATCATTTTCGGTGGTCCTGAAGTTTCATTTTATGATAATATAGACAATCTCCCCTGTGACTATCTAATAAAAGGAGAGGGCGAAAATATAATAACTGAAGTTTTGGAAAATATAGAAAAAGGCTGTCAGAAAGAAAATATTATAAAATCCACCACCCCTTTTGATATAAATAGACTTCCTTTTCCCTATGAAAACGAGCTCCAAAACCTAAAAAACCGCACTCTTTACTATGAAGCTTCAAGAGGATGTCCGTTTAGATGCAGTTACTGCCTGTCAGGTTCTGAACATGGCATAAGATTTAAAAATGTTGAGCTTATCAAAAAGGAACTTCAGATTTTTATTGATGCTAAAGTGAGACAGGTTAAATTTGTTGACAGAACTTTTAACTGCAACAAAAAAATCTGCAAGGAAATATGGTCATTTATAAGGGACTGCAAAGAAGATATAAATTTCCATTTTGAAATTTCCGCCGACCTTATTGACGAAGAAATGATGGATATTATACTTTCTATGCCAAAGGGACGAATCCAGCTGGAAGTAGGAGTTCAGTCCACAAATCCCATGACTATAAAAGCTATAAATCGTGTGACAGATCTTGATAAATTGTTTGAAAAAGTCGATAAAATAAATGCCAAAGGCAATGTACACCTTCATCTTGACCTAATAGCAGGTTTACCATATGAAGATTTTAATTCTTTTGGAAATTCATTTAACGATGTTTATGCCCACAATCCTCAACAGCTTCAGCTTGGCATGCTCAAGCTCCTTAAAGGCTCAACACTTTACAGTCAATACAAGGATTTTGGCATGGAATTCAGACATTATCCGCCATATGAAATTCTTTCCACCCATGTTCTTCCCTACAATGATTTAATTAAACTAAAAAAAGTTGAAGAAGTTACGGAGCTTTTCTATAATTCAGGGAGATTTGAAAATACTCTTAATTTGCTGGCTGAAAAGTATAAAACTCCATTTGATTTTTATTTTGCATTGGGAGAATTCTATTTTGAAAAATCCTATCATCTCATTCCACTGAGCAAAGAGGGACATTACAACTTTTTAAAGCTTTTCCACGAAAAATACTTTGGAGAAATAAATTCTGTTTTCATAGAATCAATTAGATACGATATGATAAGGTATGAAAGGCCTAAAAAAATTCCTGAATGGGCTGTTTCTCAAAATCCTATTTCAAGAAATCAGATTTTGGAGTTTCTAAGAAATGAAGAAAATGTAGAAAAATATCTTCCAACATATGTTGGAACAAACCCTAAGGATATCTGCGGAAATGTACATATAGAGAGTTTTTCCTATAATGTCATTGATAATCCACATGAAGAAAAAAATATAATTTTATTATTTGACTACAAAAACAAAAGCATATTAGGACGAGCAAAAGCGGTAAAAATTAATATTTAATAACTACTTCGGAGGTGATATTTTGCATAAAGGCTCAAAATGGATTGCCATATCATATACGGTTCCGCCTGTTCCGTCAAAAGGCAGAGTCTACGTATGGCGTAAACTTAAAGAGTACGGGGCAAACGCTCTTAATCAAAGCGTATCTATCCTTCCAAATTCCGAAGATAATCTTAAAAAATTACAGATGCTTAAAAAGAAAATCATTTCATTTGACGGGAATGCCTATATATTTTATGTGGATTTTCTTGAAAAACAAGATGACAAATTTATAGCTGATGAATTTAAAGAACAAAGTGAGATTGAATTTAAAAATATAATTTCTCAATGCAAAAAGTTTATAAGTTCATTTAAAAATAAAACAAAGCAGGACAAGGATTTCTTGAAAACTGCCAAAGAAATTAACAAAAGTTATAAAAAAGCTAAGAACAGACAGCTTTGTCCCGACTACCTATCAAAAGAATTGGAAGAAGCTATATCTGAAGTCAAAATTTCTCTAAAAGAAAATGCAGAAGAATTTCACAAGGAATTTAAAGATTTATTTTAATATATTATCCTAAAAAGCATAAAAGCTACAATATCATCCGAACATGTACCAGGGAAATCGTAAACACAGAAATTATTTACACATAACCCTTTTTTGGGGGGTGATCTTTCGTATCACCCTCCTGATTTTTGCACCTATGGATAATCCCGTCTTCGTTACAAAATATAAATGCTCTCTGACTGAAAAACTGTTAGGAACTTTAGTAAGGTTATGATATAATAGTAGAGAAGAGTGTATTAAATATGTCAGAATTATTCGAACACTTACATAAAAAAGACTAAGAAAGGTGGTATGATGATGTATACAGGAGCTGGCATATTCTTTGCTATTGCAGCAATTATTTTGTTTTTCCTTAGTTTTATACAGTTTCGGGAAAGAGGATTTATTTTGAATAACGCCTATATATGGGCATCAAAAAAAGAACGAAAAGAAATGGATGCAAACCAAGAAGCAAAACGCCCCCACTATCGTCAATCCGGTTACACATTCTGCTTCTTGGAGTTTCCTTTGCAGCCAACTCGCTATATTGCTTTTTGAACATACGATGGCTTCTTATTCTGTTTTGGTTTCTAATAGCAGTTACCCTAATTTATGCTGTAGTATCCTCAATCAAAATGGAATTTCACAAATAGGGTGTTAACTCTATTCCGACATTTCTAACAGTTGGACATATTAAAACGTATCATATGTAATCCGTCGTGTATGGTTCTGTACCGTACACGGCGGTTTTTTGT
>SAMEA104404097__coassemble_1788_pt1 | contig 16622 bp, 14 predicted proteins | sample SAMEA104404097__metabat2_high_PE_069 | metagenome-assembled genome bin SAMEA104404097 (sample SAMEA104404097) | Balaenoptera acutorostrata
TTATATATGAGTTTTTATCCTCTCTTGCACCCGCTACATCTCGGAAAGCTGCATCAACTTCTTTTGGAGGATTTACGTCCTGAAGCTGTACTCCTACTATCTTGATTCCACATTCATATTCATCGTAAATCTGTTGTAAATCACGCATAATTTCCATCTGAATAGCTGATTTGTTTTCTGTAAGTGCTTCATCAAAAGTATGATTTGCAATAACTCTTCTTATAATAGACTCTGCAACTGTTCTTATGGAGCCTTCAACATCATCAACTCTAAAAAGATATTCATATGAATTTTTTATTTGATATTGAATAATAGTTTCAACAATTGCTATGTTTTCGTCCCCTGTCAACATCTTTGAGGTTTGGAAATCATCAATATATGCATTATCCACAGACATATCAGGTCTTACTGTGCTGAAATCCATATCATTATCTACTGTTGTAAAACCAAATTCCATTCTGTAAACTGTGTTGACATCTACAATGGTTTTTTTGTCAACAAAAGGTATTTTAAAATTAATACCGGCTGTGCTTACAGTGTCAATGTATTTACCAAATCTTTGAATAACCGCTTCTTCTCCTGTTTTTATTGTATATACTGAGTTAAGTCCTCCTATAACAATAAAAGCAGCTACTAAAATTGCTATAAATTTTTTCAAAATAATTCCCCCTTTTTATAATAAAAATATAACATAATATTATAGAAAAATCTATATTTGCACAATTTCTTATAAATTTTTATTAATAAAATTCACAACTAATATAATTTATTAACTATTTATTTTTATATATTTTGTATATTTCTAACAAAAATAATATGGATATATTTTTTTACTTTACTATTTTTTGCAAAAGAATTATAATAGTATAATAAGTTGTTTAAAAATTTTCAAGGAGGACTTTTTATGCTTAATAACACCGAAAAAACCATGGATCAAATAGTATCCTTGTGTAAAAACAGAGGATTTGTTTACCCAGGATCCGAAATTTACGGCGGTATTTCCAACACTTGGGATTACGGTCCTTTAGGCGTTGAATTTAAAAATAATGTTAAAAAAGCTTGGTGGAAAAAATTCATCCAAGAATCAAGATACAATGTAGGTCTTGACAGTGCTATTCTTATGAATCCACAAGTTTGGGTTGCTTCCGGACACGTAGGCGGATTCACAGACCCACTTATGGACTGTAAGGAATGTAAAACACGTCACAGAGCTGATAAACTCATTGAAGCTGCTACAGGTATTGAACCAAACGGCTGGAGCGATCAGCAAATGATGGACTTCATCAAAGAAAAACAAATTGCATGTCCTAACTGTGGAAAGAGCAATTTTACAGATATCAGAAAATTCAACCTTATGTTTAAAACATTCCAAGGCGTTACAGAAGACAAGAAGAGTGAGATCTATCTCCGTCCTGAAACAGCTCAAGGTATTTTCGTAAACTTTGCTAATGTTCAGCGTACTTCCAGAAAGAAGATTCCTTTCGGTATTGGACAAATCGGTAAATCCTTCAGAAACGAGATTACTCCCGGAAACTTCACTTTCAGAACAAGAGAATTTGAACAGATGGAACTTGAATTTTTCTGCAAACCTGACACAGACCTCGATTGGTTTGTTTACTGGAAAAATTTCTGCATGAACTGGCTCAAGGCTTTGGGAATCCATGAGGAAAACCTCAGATTCAGAGACCATGAACAGGCTGAACTTTCCCATTACTCCAAAGCTACAACAGATATTGAATTTGTTTACCCCTTTGGATTCGGCGAACTTTGGGGTATTGCAGACAGAACTAACTTTGACCTCAATCGTCATGCTGAAGTTTCAGGAAAAACTCTTGAATACTTTGATCCCGAAACAAATGAAAAGTATCTCCCATATGTTATCGAACCTTCTCTCGGTGCTGATAGAGTTGCTTTGGCATTCCTCGTTGAAGCTTACGACGAAGAAGAAATCGGCGAAGGAGAAAAGAAAGAAACAAGAACAGTTCTTCATCTTCATCCTGCTCTTGCACCATTCAAGGCTTGTATTCTTCCTCTTTCCAAGAAACTTAACGATGAAGCCGGAGAAATTTATTCAGAACTTTCCAAATATTTCAATGTTGACTATGATGATGCCGGTTCTATTGGTAAGCGTTACCGCAGACAGGACGAAATCGGTACACCATTCTGCATTACATATGACTTTGAATCCAAGGAAGACGGTTGCGTAACAGTAAGAGACAGAGATACAATGGAACAGGTAAGAATGCCTATTTCTGAGCTGTGTTCTTACATTGAAAAGAGTCTCGAATTTGATGTTGAAGGCAAATAATTTTTAATGATTACAAGCATACATCTTAAGATGTATGCTTGTTGTTTTATAATAAAAGGAAGGAAGAAAATAATAATTGAACAATGTTTATATAGAATTTGATGAAAAATATTTTGATCAAATAATAAAGTTTTACATGGATTACTATAATTCCGATGGTGGAAAATGGACATATGAAAAAGCATATAAACGACTTCATCAAATTTATTCCATGGATGATTCACTGATTATTATGCTATTTGTTAATGAAAAATTGGTTGGCTTTTTAATGGGATATTTTAAATATTTTGATGATTGTACCGGTTTCTTTTTGGAAGAAATATTAATTTCAAAGAAATATCAAAATAAAGGCTATGGAACTGATTTTCTTACTTATCTTAAAGATAAATTAATGACGCAGAATTGCGATTGGATTGAACTTATGACCACCACAGAAACCATGCATCAAAGATTTTATGGAAAAAACGGGTATAAAAAATCTGATCATCTTGTTTTGGAATACTTAGACCTTATATAAAAAATCAGAATGCATCTTTAAAGACGCATTCCATTTTTTCTGTTTATAATTAATCCCCTACACCGAAATCAGTATTTTCAAAAAGCACTTCTATTGATGGATCATCTTTGAGCCATGCAAATTCTTCCTCAAACCATTTAACAAGTTCAGGATCTTTTTTTACATCAGTGCTGTTGTTTGTATAAACATTTACTGTTCCCAGCTTAAAGTATTTTTTCAAAATTTCTATATCATGCCTAATCATATCCTTGGTCTGTCCCTTGATGCACACCATTATACATGGAGAATCGAAATATTTTGCAACATCTTCAGGCTTTTCAAAGTTAGCATGTTTATTTAAGTAGTTTTCTCTAAAATCATTGTCAAAGCTTTCTACACCAATTTTAAATACTATTGGAATACCAAAAAATTCTCTCATTTCATTAAGTCTGTTCCTGTAAATCCAATGGCTTTCTAAAAAAAGCTTTTTAATATGTTTTTCTTCAATTACTTTTTTAATATCTTCAAGAGTTTCTTTAGGAAGTTCAAAACAGCTTGCTGAATCTATAATTTCCAAAACTCCAAATTCCCCTGTAATATTAGAAAGTACTTCTCGATTTAATTTAACCATCTCAGAAATATTTGTAGAATTATCTGCAATATAATCGCAGAAACGACATTTTCCCCATGCACATGGCTTAGCTTTTAAAAGTACAATTTCTCTTTGATTTTTGTTTGTAATTTTACTGTATCTTTCCATAATTTAATACACCTGCCCCTTTCTTAAGCACAACTTTAGTAATAACTACAGCCATGGTTTTATCCAAATATTCTGTAAAAATCTGAACCAAAACACAGCTTGCCGTCAGTGAAAGCCCCACAGAACGAAGCAGAGCAACTATATATGACGAACCTGATGAGGTAATTCCTCCAAAAACAAAAGCTGTTATAACAGAACTGACAATAGCTGTAGGGAAAGATACTATTAATCCACCGAAAATTATCTTTTTGCCGTTTAAAAAATTATTTTTCATTGATAACTCTGTCATATATGCTGTTATTATCTGTACAGGAAAATAATAAAGCGAATATATATCAAAAGTAAATCCGCTTATTAAACTTCCTGCAACCCCTGCCAAAGCTCCATATTTAAATCCCAAAATCGTGGTTACAAATATAGTTCCTATGGAATCCATATATATGGGAAGTCTAAGGCCTGCCGCTATAAAAGGGCATATTATATTAATTGCCATACCAAATGCCGCTATGCAAATTCTTTTTGTTTTTACTCTGCTGTTCATATTCATTCTCCTATCTCATTGATTCTTGGTTTTTTATCCTGGGAAGTTTACGAACCAGTCCAAAGAAATTTTCTTTGATTTTATGAATACTTATTTTATAATATTAAATTAAAAGTATTTGATTTTTATTTTGAGGAATTTACCATTTCCTCTGAAAGTTTCTTTAACGTCATACATTCGTCTTCAATATTTTCTGCGGAAAAAATAGCTGAAACCAAAGCCACTCCATCAACTCCGCTACCATTTAACTTTTGAATATTGCTCTTTTTAATTCCTCCTATAGCTACTATCGGAATTTCTACACTGTTGCAAATTTTACTTAAAGTTTCTATGGGCATTTGAGAAACATTTCTCTTTGTTGAAGTTTCAAACACTGCTCCTACACCTAAATAGTCTGCTCCGTTTTTAAAAGCCTCCTTGGCTTCTTCCACATTATGTGCAGAAACTCCCAAAATCATATTGTCGCCTATTTTTTTTCTTACATCAGAAGCCTTCATGTCATCCTGTCCCACATGTACTCCGTCGGCTCCGCATTTTAATGCAATGTCCACATTATCATTTATTATAAATGTAACATCATACTTTTTACAAAGCTTACAAATAATTTCTGCTTCCTTTAAAAACTCATCTTCATCCAAATCCTTTTCTCTCAGCTGAAGACATGTAACTCCGCCTTTTAAAGCTGATTCAACCTGCTCGTAAAAACTCTGTTCTCCTACCCATGACCTATCAGTAACAGCATATAGGAGCATTGTTTCCTTACTGCATCTCATATTTTGCACCTCTTTCAAATTGTTCGAAAGTTAAATTAAATACAGCATCAATAATATAATCACCGTAGGAAGCATTTCCATCCAAAGGTTTCATGCGTTTTTCGGCAATTTCTCCACAAATTCCCATGGTACACAGTGCACAAATTGCTGCTTCAAATACCTTATCCTTATTTGCAGAAACAAAAGCTGTCATAAGAGCAGAAAGCTGACAGCCACTTCCTGTTACTGATTTCATCAGCTTACTTCCGTTTGAAACAAAGCATACTTTATCTTCGTAAGCTACTGTATCCTTTTTTCCGGTTATAACGATAACTGCTCCTGTTTTCTTAGAAAAATCCTTGGCTAAAGCTGCTGTTTTTTCCATAGTCATTTCATCATTATCATCGGCGTCAACGCCTCTTAAACCGGAAACTTCACCTGACAGTGCCTTTATTTCGGAAATATTTCCTCTTATAATCGAAATTTTCATCTTTTTTATAAGTTCTAGCACTTTTTGTCTTCTAAATGAAGATGTCCCAACACCAACAGGATCTAAAACTATCGGGTGATCGAGTTCATTAGCTCTTTTACATGCTTTCATCATGGAAGAATATTTTGCAAGATTAAAAGTACCCATATTGATATTAAGTCCCGAACAAACAGAGGTTATTTCTTCAACTTCGTTTTCGTCATCAGACATTATGGGAGAAGCTCCGCATGCCAAAACAATATTTGCACAGTCATTTGCCGCAACATAATTTGTGATGCAGTGAACAAGTGGAGATTTTTTTCTGACATTATCAAATATATCCAAAAACATATTAATCCTCCAAAAGAAATTTTTCATCAAAAAAGTCAAAAGCGGTAAAGTTACACAGTAACCCTCCGCTTTTGTCGACAATCAGAATAAAAGGCTTTTATATTAACCAGACAGTCGCAAATTTACTTGCTCATATCAGCAGTTATTTTCTTAAGTGCACCTGTCTTTTCAAGAGCAAAAACTATAATTCCGGATATAACAGCACCTACAGCTGTTGAAACAAAAAACGGAATAACAAATCCGTAGAATGCCATGCTTCCTGCGGGTTTACCCATCAAGAATACTGCAATAGGATATGCGGAAAGTCCGCCCAAAATAGAAGTACCGAAAACTTCTCCTATTACTGTAGGAAGAATTTTCTTACTCTTCTTATACACCAAACCACAGAGAAGTGCTCCAAACATACTTCCGGGAAAAGCGAGAAGTGTCCCAAGTCCCATAAGATTTCTCAAAAGGCTTGCACAAAAAGCAGCTCCTATACCGTAAGCCGGGCCCAAAAATACTGCACAAAGTACATTTACCATATGCTGAATTGGTGAACATTTACTTCCGAATATAGGAAAATTAACAAAACTTCCTACAACTGCTACTGCTGTCAAAACTCCTGCTCTTGCAAGTTTCTTTCCATTTACTTTTCTTTCCATGATAATATCTCCTTTAAAATTGACGGGAAAACGGCAATAACAGCGTCGCTTCCCTAAAAATAAGTCGAATTATACAGTTCGACATGGAAGTTCGGTCAAGACTTAATGGTCTCCTCTCACGCCGGAAACACGGCTTCCCATCGCTGTTATACAAGACAAAAGGAGCTCCCCTCCTGTCCGCTGCGGACATTTCCGCAGATTCCGTATATCCACATCCTTTCAAAGAAAATATAAAAGCGAAGGCAATGATGCCTGCCTTCGCAAAAAATCATTTAAACTTCCTACGACGGCATTATCCGCATCAGGTCAAAGGGTCGAAACTCAATTATCTCCTCTCAGCCAAAACAGGCTCCCCCGCAAATTAAACATTATTTTATCACTTTTTAAACTTTATGTCAATTAAAAATATATGTATTTTAAAATATAAGTCAAATTTTGGCTGTATACACAGATTGATATATGATATAATTTTCTACAGAATAATTTAGAGTTAAACAAATTATGTAAGGAGTAATATTTATATGAAAAAGAAATCAAAAATAATTATCAGTTTAATTGCAGTTATTATCATAGTTCCTGTATTGGTAATTGCAGGTTTTATGACATATATTTCTGTAACCTGGCATGGAAATCATGAATTTCAAGAGTATGTGTATACACAAGGACCCTGGGGCCATGAAGGTACATGGGCATCCGATGATGGAAACAGTTATCTTGTATGTGATAAAGAAAGTATGCAAAACGGTTTTGTTAATGGGTATTTCAAAGTTGGTAACACTTGGAACAAATATGAAGTATCAGGAATGAACAGAATGGTATATCTGCATGTTGTAAAAGATGGTGTCATTATAAAAAATACAAGTGGATATATGAAATTTGACGGCACTACATTCACAATATACAAACTGGATAAAGGCATCTTTGGAAATGATAAATTTCATTATATCATTACAGATAAATAGTTTAACCCCAATTAAATTATTAAGGCCATTGGAATTTATCTAAAAGTAAAAAGACTTCATATTAAACCATGAAGTCTTTTTTATTTAACCTTTTATTTTAATTAACTTAAATAGAACAAAATTAAAACTAATTTTATAACTATTTATTATTGATTATATATTCTCTTATTTCAGAAGCCAAATAAAGTGAACCGCATATAACTATTATCTCCTCATCTTTTGATTCTTTTATCGCATTTTCATAGGCAGAAATAACATCTTCTGACTTTGTACATTTTTTGCAAAACTTCTCCGCATATTTTACAAGCTCAGCAGACGGCAATGCTCTGTAATAATTAGGGGTAACTGCCACAAATTCATCTGCCACTGAGGAAATTATCTCTACCGCTGATTTAAAATCCTTATCCTTAAACATCCCCATTATAACTTTAGTATGCTTATTAAAAGAAAGTATTACATTTTTAAGAGCCTCTGCACCGCTTTTATTATGTGCCCCGTCAACAATAATCAATGGCTTATGCCTAAGTATTTCCGTTCTTACAGGAAATGATGTACTTTCCACTCCTTCTTTGAGATTTTTATTATTTATTTTAAAATTATATTTTTCCAATGCTTTAACAATACCTGTTACGACTGCAAAATTATAGATCTGATGTTCACCTATAAAAGGTATTTTTATTTCTGTATTTTCATAATTTACGATGGTCTTATCTAGGCAATACTGATTTTTATCATAAATAATATTTTCGGTATCAGGGACAATAACAAGGCTGTTTCTATCTTCAGCAACTTTATATATTAAATCTAAAACCTTTTTATCCTGCTTAGGATATGATACCACCGCGGAATTTTCTTTTATAATACCGCATTTATGCTCTGCAATCTCCTCTAAAGTATCCCCCAGTATGTCTGTGTGGTCAATACTCACTGAAGTTATAACAGACACCAAAGTATTATTAATAACATTTGTAGCATCTTCTTTTCCGCCTATACCGGTTTCTATTACAGCAATATCGCACTTTTCCTCATAAAAATATTGAAAAGCCATAGCTGTTATAAATTCAAAATAAGTAATATATATATTTTCTTTTATAAGCTTATCTGAATACTTTTTAACCTTTTCCGTAATTTTTGCAAGATTTTCTTTTGTTATCATCTCAAAGTTAATTTGTATTCTTTCTCTGAAATTTATAATATGCGGACTTACATACATTCCTGCTTTGTATCCTGCTGATTTTAGTACAGAGGTTATCATAGCTACAGTAGAGCCTTTTCCGTTGGTTCCTGCTATATGAATAAATTTAAGTTTATCCTGTGGATTTCCCATAAGATTTAAAAGTTTTTTTATATTTTCAGTTTTATTTTTCTTTCCTGTTTTCATTAATGAATTTATAAAATCAAGACTTTCATCATAATTCATATAAGCACAACCTTTCTTTTTATATTTTACTATTTTTAAATAAAACGTCAATATTAAACATAACAAAAATGCAGATGCTTATATAGGTACTTTTAAATTAACATATTTTTATTTTTTCTAATATATATTTTAATATTACAGCTAAAGGAGGTTTTTGAGATTTCTGAAAAAGAGAACAACAATCAAATACACGCCTTTGATGAAATTAGTAAAATGTCCTCCGCTGAAATTGCTCTTTTAGCCACAGCTGTTGCCGTAGCACTTTCCAAAGGAAAATCCGAATGTGAAGTAAAAGCAATTTTAAATCTTGTAAATATGGTTGAGGATTTACTAATAGGTATACTTGCTCAAAAAGACATTTGCGGAGATTCTGTAAGCGATTTTATTTTCTAATTAGAAATCATCAAGGCTTATAGATAATCTTGATTTTACACTTTTTTTATTTTCCCTTTTAATAATTGCACTTATTTCTGCAATATATGCTTTGGTTTGACTGTCATTAAATTTTTCATTTAAAAATTCTGCTGTTTCTTTGGTTGCAAATTCTTTAGAAAAACTGTACATAAAAACTTTATCATCTTTATTAAAGGCAAACAACATTCTCTTACCATCAACTTCATCTTCAGATAAATCTAATTTTATTATACTGTTAGTAGTTATTATATCTTCAGCTGAATAATAAAAATGAAATTCATCTTTTATACTTTTTATTATTTTTTCGCCTGATTGTTTAGTTAGAACTATATTTGTTTTATCTGCACCTGTAAGCAGTGCATTTGCACCTATTATGTCTGCTTTATCTATATCAATTTTCTTAAGCATAGGACAATTATAAAAAGCTTCCGTACCTATTTCTATTACGTTTTTCATATCAGAAATATTTTCAAGTGAAACGCAGTTTTTAAATGCTCCTACATCAATTGTCTTTATATTTTCAGAAATTTTAATATTTTTGAGATTTACACAATTTTCAAATATATTTGCATTTACATAATTTATTTTATTTTCTAAAACAATATTTTTTATATTCTCGCAGCTTCTGTAAGCTCGTGAACCTACATATTCGGTTTCTTCGCAAATATATGATTCTGTAAGGGTTTTACAGCCTTCAAAAGCACTTTCCTCTATAGTTTCAGGTATAACAGTTCCACTTAGCTTTTCCAAAGATGTGCAATTGTTAAAAGCTGCTATACCTATATGATTAATTTTACCCTCAAATACAACTTCTTTAAGGTTATAGCAACCGTTAAAAAGATAATTACTAACTGCATTTATTTTTTGGGGGATTACAATTCTCTCTAAAGATGAACAGCCTCTAAAGGCTGATTTTCCTATTTCACTGAGATTTTCCGGCAAAACTATCTCTTTAAGTCCGCTACATCTTTCAAAAGCACATTCACCAATTTTTGTAACATGGGGCGGAATTATAATTTTTTCCAAACTAACGCAACCCGTAAAAGATGATTTACCTATTTCACTAAGATTTTCCGGTAAAAATACTTCTTTAAGTCCACTGCATTCATTAAAAATATATTCTGGTAAAATGTCAATTTTTTCTGGAATAATCACCTTTTCAAGACCTTTGCAATAGGAAAACAATTCTTTTCCCAAACTTTCAATAGACTGTGGAAAAGCTATTTCTTTTAATTTAACACAGCGATAAAAAGTTCTGTAATCTATACTTTTTATATTTTTTGAAAAAATTATCTCCTCTAAATTACCACAACCGAAAAAAGAATTATATCCTATTTTCACCACATTATCGGTCATATAAATTCCTTTAATGGATTTCAGATTGTAAAATTCATTATCTTTTATCTCGGTTTGTTCATCCGGAAGTTTTATTATAAGTCCTGATGTTTTTTGAGGTTTTTCTATTTTTTTTGTTTCATTTTCAGTTTCTTCGTATATTTCTTTTTTATTTTTCTGTCGTGTTTTTAAAAAGCTTAAAAAATTCATTTTCTTCTCCGTAAATTTTTTAAAAGCCCGAGTGCGGGTATAAAATGCACTCGGGCTTTTATTTTATTCTAATATTTTTTTATATTCGGTATGATTAATACCAAAAGTGATGAAATAAGCTGATAAGCTAAAAGTATCTCAAATTTTGCCATGCTCATCTGTCCCATAAATGCAAGACATGTAATAAGTCCACAGCCTAAAACTATTGTAACAAGCTGAAGTATTGTTCCTATAACCACTGCACTTTTTGCATTTATAACAGCACAAACTGCTCTGATCTTAGCAGCCAATGTACCATCATAAACTACATTTGCAGGAGCCTTTTCCTTATCGCAGGAAATTTCATTAAATTCTGCATGATTCTTTGAGCTGATTACTGTAACCATATCCGCAGGATAATCAAAGAGTTCTTCTATCTTTTTATCTGTAATATTAGGATCAGTTGTATAAACTGTAAGGGTAATTCCCTTGCACGCAAGATTGTCAAGATATTCTGCCATTTCCTCAGAACCGGTATAGCTTACCACAAACATTGCAGTAAGTTCGCCTGAATTTGCAAGGTAAATAACTTCTCTTCCACCCTTTTTAAACTTTTCTTCATAGGATACATCAGGAGGTGTAATCTCATGGTTCTGCATAAGATTTCTGTTTCCTATCAATACCTTTTTCCCCTCAACCCATGCAGAAATGCCCATTTTATCTTCGTAAATAACACTGTCTACTTTTTTTAGTAGATTTGTTTTGTGCTCAATCATTTCCATAAAAATATCCATGAGAATGCCACTTGAACTGCATGCCACACTTGCCGCATCTATAATTGCATTGTCAATTCTGCTGTTTGAAAAAGTCTTTATTCCGTGCATTACAATTGTTCCGCCGGCAAACAAATCATTTGCATCAATAGCAATTGTAGTTACATCGTCCATTTCTTCTAAAGAACTATATCCTGCCGCCATAGCTCCGTTTTTAGTAAGGGCCTTTGACATAATATTCATCGGAAGATTTGCAATCAATGCACAAGTTATAGGAGCACATATGCACATCATTGAAGAAAATACGGTAAGAGAAAACATATAGTTGTGATCTCCGCCAAAGAAATAAGTTATTACTGAAATAATAATACTGAATCCCAGGAAAATCGGAATTGTAATTTTGCTTATATTTTCGCTGTAATCTTCTGATTTTGAAATTTTTAAAAAATCTGTTGGGAACTTAGTTTTTGAGCTATAAGCAATTTCGGGGTCATCTATATTTTGACCTCTGGTAAGCTCTCGACTCAAGGATTTGCTTTTTATAGTATCCAAAGTGTATTTTTCACTATCAGAATTTAAAAATTTGAAATTCTTTTTAATTCTACTATTTAAAAGTACTTTTCCGAAAAGTGCAAATAGAATAGAAAACGAGGCCAATCCAAAATAAATATTTACATCTTCTGTAACTTTTTCAGGGAGCATTGTAAGAAATGCCCCTTGTATAACTGATGATATTAATGATAATGCCGCCGGGGTATTAATACTGGGCTTTAATGTGAAAAGAGAAATTATTCCTTCTCCTACTATATTGTTACACACCAATGCATTTATTATAATTAATACCAGATTCATTCCCATAAACATCTGCATATTTTCTTCAGGAAGCATAAAGCCCGGAAGAGGAAGCTTTACATTGTGGAAAGATACTCCCCAATAAGCCAAAACTCCAAAAATTACCGTAGTAATTATAATTTGTATTAAATTAAATAAATCTGTTTTCTTAATATGTTCTTCTATTTCTTTCCTATCAGCAGGAGAATTATAGTCGAAAATATCGCTGTCGTCCTTATTTCCGCCGCCGAGTGAAAACTTTCTTTTCTTATTTTTTTCATCAATTTCCAAATCAGGAATACTTCTTGTAAATCCCATGGCAGCCTGTGAGCTATCCATATTTTTTACCGGAATATCCATCTTGGTACTTTCTTTGTCGTCTTGATCAAAGAAATTATCCTTTAAATTTACTTTAAAAGGGACTTTTCCGTTGGATTTTTCCTCTTTAATTTCTCTTGTATTTTCAATTCCTTTTTCTTTGTAAATCTTTTTAACAGGTTTTTCTTCTTTAACTTCTTCTGTATAATTTATTTTTATAGAATTTGAAGATTCCTCTTCCTGTTTTTGATATTCCTGCTGTTCATGTGTCAAGAATTTTTTTCTGTGTTTTTCCTTTAATTCATTATAGGATTTATTCTCATACGGTTTATATGCTTTATTTCCAAAAGCCTGAGCAATTGATGCAGATGGTATTTCGGAAACTTCCCTATCATCATAATACCCGTTATCTTCACTATCATTAAAAGAAGATTGTTCTTCCTTAATGTTTTTATTTTCAGATCTTGTTAAATGAAGTCTTTCTTCTTTCATTTTTTCTTCATAAAACTTTTCCAGACGTTCTTTTTCTTCTCTTAGCTGTTGTTCTTTGAGTTGCTGCTCTTTTAGCTTTTCTTCATAAAGCTTTTCCATACGAAGTCTTTCTTCATGTTCTTCTTTAAGCTTTAAATCAATATTGTCCTCTTTTTTAGGCTCATCTACGTATTTTTTTAAGCTGTAATCGCTTTCCCTTAATCCATTATCTGTTTTTGTTTTAGGTTCGTAGAATTTTAATTCAGACTCTTCTGCATTTTTTATTTCAGGCACATATTCTTTTACTTCTTCTTCATATTCATAAATGCCTTTTTTATCAGATACTTCAGTTTCTTTGTTTTCAACATTAATATTCTTAAAATATTCTCCGGGAGCAATTTTTTGCTTTTCTAATTTTTTTCTTTTAATTTCTTCCAGTATATCGTCCACTGAACTCTTTTTATCCAACTTTTATACCCCTCTCCAATATCTTAAATAATATATTTAAAATTTTTTGAATTAAGTTTCATTTTTTGTCTTGTTACTTCATACATTAAAATACCGGCTGCCACTGATGCATTAAGAGAATTTATATGTCCTCTCATAGGAAGTGATACCATCACATCGCATTTTTCTTTGATAAGTCTGCTTATACCAAAGCCTTCGGAACCTATTACTAAAGCAACCCCACCGGAAAAATCAGTTGAGCAGTAGTCCTGCCCGTCCATATCTGCTCCGTAAACCCAAATATTTTTCTTTTTTAGCTCATCTATTACGGTAGCTAAGTTTGAAACTCTTGCCACAGGCATATATTCAGCAGCACCTACAGATATTTTTGCAACTATAGCTGTAAGTCCAACACCATGTCTTTTAGGAATAATTATTCCGTGAGCTCCTGCGGCTTCCGCTGTACGTATAATTGCCCCCAGGTTATGGGCATCTTCTAATTCATCGCAGATTATAATAAAAGGATCTTCTCCCTTTTCCTCAGCGGTCTTTAAAATATCATCAACTGTCTTGTATTCGTAAGCGGAGGTAACTGCCGCAACCCCTTGATGATTTGCAAAAGCGGTCATATTATCAAGCTTTATCTGATTTACTGTTTTTACAGGTATTCCTTTTTCTCTCGCTATTGCAACTATTTTAGAAATACTTCCTTTGGTTTCGCCGTTTACTATGTATATGCTTTCTATTTCTCTTCCGCTTTTTAAAAGTTCCAGAACAGAATTTCTTCCGGCAACAACATCCTCACGACTTTTGATTTCTTTTTCATTTTCTCTCATATTATATCTTCCTTACCACCTTATAAAAGGCTTTATTTTCTATTTTTTAATATTGGTCTTTTAAGATTTATTATACCAAATAAAAAAATAAAATGTAAGGTATAAATTTGATATTTATCAAAAAAATTCGATTTTTACATATTAAACTTATTTTTTTAGTATTTTCTACTCTTTTATCGTTTATTAGTAAATTTATATTTTACTAAATTGTAAACTATTTTAAAAATCCATTATTTTTTCAAAAAACACTTGATTTTTAGGAAAATATGTGTAAAATAATAATTAGCACTCAGAGATAAAGAGTGCTAATAAAGATTACATTTTATCATTTTCAAATAAACGGAGGCATTTTTATGAACATTAAACCACTTGGCGACAGAGTCGTTATTAAAATGACAGAAGCTGAAGAAACAACAAAAAGCGGAATTATTCTTTCCGGTGCAGCTAAGGAAAAACCACAGGTTGCAGAAGTTGTTGCTGTAGGCCCCGGCGGAATGGTTGACGGCAAAGAAGTTAAAATGGAACTTAAAGTAGGCGACAAGGTTCTAATCAGCAAATACTCTGGAACTGAAGTTAAGCTTGAAGGCGTAGAATATACAATTCTCCGTCAAGACGATGTTCTTGCAATAGTTCTCTAATACAAATTTAAAATAATACTTATCATTAATATAATTTTTAAGGAGATTGATTTTAATGGCAAAGCAAATTATATACGGCGAAGAAGCTAGAAAAGCTCTTGAAGCCGGAATTGACAAATTGGCAGACACAGTTAAAATTACACTTGGACCTAAGGGTAGAAATGTAGTTTTGGATAAAAAATTCGGTTCACCACTCATCACAAATGACGGCGTAACAATAGCTAAAGAAATTGAACTTGAAGACGCTTTCGAAAATATGGGTGCACAGCTTCTCAAGGAAGTTGCTACTAAGACTAACGACAACGCCGGAGATGGTACAACAACAGCTACACTTCTCGCTCAAGCTCTCGTAAGAGAAGGCATGAAGAATGTTACAGCAGGTGCTAACCCTATGATCGTTAAGAAAGGTATTGAAAAGGCTGTAAAGGCTACTGTTGAAGCTGTAAGCAACAACTCAAAGGCTATTACATGCTCCGAAGATATCGCAAGAGTTGCAACAGTTTCTGCAGCTGATGAATTCGTAGGAAATCTCATTGCTGACGCTATGGAAAAGGTTTCTAAGGACGGCGTTATTACAATAGAGGAATCAAAGACAGCTGAAACATACTGCGACGTTGTTGAAGGTATGCAATTTGACAGAGGCTACATCACACCTTACATGGCAACAGATATGGATAAAATGGTTGCCGAACTCGATGAACCTGCAATTCTCCTCACAGATAAGAAGATTTCCAACATTCAGGAAATTCTCCCTCTCCTCGAAGAAATTGTTAAGACAGGCAAGAAGCTCCTCATTATCGCTGATGATATCGAAGGCGAAGCTCTCTCCACACTTATCGTAAACAAACTCAGAGGAACATTTACATGTGTTGCTGTTAAAGCACCTGGCTTTGGCGACAGACGTAAGGAAATGCTCCAGGATATTGCTACACTTACAGGTGCAACAGTTATCAGCAGTGATCTCGGATATGAACTCAGCGATGCTACATCTGAAATGCTCGGTAGTGCTCGTCAGGTTATCGTTAACAAGGAAGATACAATTATCGTTGACGGTGCCGGTGCTAAGGAAGCTATTTCTGCAAGAACAAACCAAATTAAAGCTCAAATTATGGAAACATCTTCTGAATTTGACAAAGAAAAGCTTCAAGAAAGACTTGCTAAGCTCGCAGGCGGTGTAGCTGTTATCAGAGTTGGTGCGGCAACAGAAATTGAAATGAAGGAAAAGAAAATGAGAATAGAAGATGCTTTGGCAGCTACAAAGGCAGCTGTTGAAGAAGGTATCGTTGCAGGCGGCGGTACAGCTCTCATAAATGCAATTCCTGCTGTTGAAGAACTACTCAATACTTGTGAGGGCGATGAAAAAACAGGTGTTAAGATTGTTCTCCGTGCTTTGGAGGAACCTGTGCGTCAAATTGCTGCAAATGCAGGTCTTGAAGGATCTGTTATTATTGACAAGATCAAAACTTCCGGCAAGATTGGTTATGGCTTTGATGCTTACAACGAAGAATACCATGATATGATGGAAATCGGTGTTGTTGACCCAACTAAGGTAACAAGAAGTGCTCTTCAAAATGCTGCTTCTGTTGCTTCAATGGTTCTCACAACAGAATCCCTTGTTGCAGATGTTCCAGAAAAGGAAGTTCCTGCAATGCCTAACCCAGCTATGG
>SAMEA104404097__coassemble_1840_pt1 | contig 16190 bp, 13 predicted proteins | sample SAMEA104404097__metabat2_high_PE_069 | metagenome-assembled genome bin SAMEA104404097 (sample SAMEA104404097) | Balaenoptera acutorostrata
ATCTGAAGCTTTGCTTTCGTCTTTCTTTTCTTCGGATTTCTTATCTGAAGCTTTGCTTTCGTCTTTCTTTTCTTCGGATTTCTTATCTGAAGCTTTGCTTTCGTCTTTCTTTTCTTCAGGTTTTTCTTCGCTTTCTTCAAATTCTATAATTTCATTATTTTCATTATGATATGTAGCTTGAGGAATTTTAATATTATCCATTTCAGAAATTCCGGTTCTGATTTTAAGTTCTTCATCTAATTCTTTTCCCATCAAAGCTTTATAGTTTTCCTTTTCTACAGGTTCAGATAAAGATTGTGTAATTTGAATTTGAGAATCCTTTATTATTTTTTTGTCCTCTATATGTTCATGTGCGTTTCCCACCAATGCAAATATAGCTGAACTAAACGCCACCATTCCTACGCATGCAACAGCAACTGTATAGGGTGCTATATTAACTTTTCTTTTTTTATTTGTTTTAGTGGCATTATTTACATTGCTTTTAGCTCTTATTGCCTTTGTTTTTTTATTTACTGGTTTTCTTCTATTGGACAAAATATTTCTCCTCCATATTATTGGAATATTTTTACATTTCGTTTTATATCTATTAATAATATTATCATACTTTATTTATTATTACAACTAAAATATTGCCCAAAATAGCATTTATAAGCCATCTCAAAATAAAATATATTTACAAAGACCTAGCTATATGTTACAATTAATTATATTTTAATATGGAGATATGTACAATGAATTTTTCTTTACATACAGATCATCTTGTATTAAGAGAAGTCTCTGCGGATGATGCATATATGTTGGCAAAATGGAAATCCACTCCTCTGCTTAGGGAAATGTCCACAGGACTGGATACCGAAATTAATGAACTAAACCAAAGAGGAGATATAAAAAGCTCCATCTTGTTCGGAAATATTTATTTAATTATAGAACTTAAGTCAGAGAATAACCTCCCCATAGGATATATAAGAATTAATTGGGATGGAAAAAGTCATAAAAATGCTTGGCTTTGCTATGGAATGATTAGCCATTACCGTGAGGGCTACTGTTACGAAGCTCTACGCGAACTCATTACTTCTATGTACGAGCACGATCTACTATATAATTTAACAGCAGAAGTCTATGAATTCAATAAAGCAAGTCGTGGACTTTTGCGTAAACTCCATTTTGTGGAAAACAGAAGAATGATTAAAAATTATTATTACAAAGGTCGTTCATGGGACACAATAGAATATGTAATCACTCAGGACATGGCTGAACATCTCAAAAGAGAAGATAGAAAAGAGCAAGCACAAGACTCTTATCACCATCATCACTTAACAGAATAAGAATCATAACTATTATAAGCAATCTGTCGTTATCAATGCCCAGATTTTCTAACATACTACTTATAGATGACATTGCTTTTTTAGGTATTCCCGCTAAATTTTCTATAGTTTCTGATATTCCAATGTTTTTTACCCCATTTTTTTGATGTATAGAGTTGTTTTGATTATTTCCGTAACTTATATTATTTTTTTCTACAGAATTATTATCATTTAAAGATGTTTTTGTATTTGCTAAATTAGTCTTCTCTATTCTTTCTTGAGCTATTTTTTGCATTTCTTTTACTCTTTGTATGGCATCTTGTTGCATTTTAAGTAAATCCTCGGAAGAAAATCCGCTTCCGCTGTAGGGAATCATTTTTTATCACCACCAAAAAATCCCATTTCTTTTATAAAAGGTAATATTTTTACAAGATGCATGATTTTTATTGCATCGTCAACTTTTCTTTGTCTTTCTTCGCTCAGATGATCTTTTAAAGCAATCAAAAGAGCGGTATTTTTATCATTTCTTTCTGAGGAAGATAGCATTTTACCTACATTTAAAAGCATATCAGGATTAATTGAGGAAGGTTTTGAACTATCTGAAAAAATATTTCTTTCATTTTGAAATTGATTATTATTTTGAACATTGCTTTCACCATCTTTATTTTGTTCCGCTGACAAAATATTCTTATTTTCCGTAGCAATAGAATTAAAATTTTCCGGCAAACTCAATCCCAATGAGTTTGCCAGAGTGCGAACCTGGTTCATTCCCTCTTCGCTGTTTAATATTTCATTTATTTTCAGGCTTAGTTCATCCATTTAACATCCCCCGTTAATATTATTTAACTGGTTTATAAGATTTCTTACTTCTTTTGAACAAAGTATTTGATTTACAGTATTTTGATTTGCAAGAATGTTCCTGACAACACAGGCTTCTTTTTCAGGTATTCTTTCCAAAACTGCTTCAATATTACCGCTTTGGATATGTTCCTTAAGAATTTTGGGATCGATACCTATTTTGCCTGCCAAAATATTTACCAAAAAATCCACTTGGTTCACATTATTCAAATTCAGCACCACCTTAAAAATTATTCATAATCATTATATGCAAATATTTAGTATTTGTGTAAGCATAAAAGGAGACTATCTATGAAGATATTAGTAATGTCGGATACCCACGGTAAAGCTGGCATATGTCTTGATATTGTAGAAAAAAACATGGCTGACATAGACCTTTTCGTACATCTCGGGGACGGAAGAAAAGAATTTACGGAAATTATGGATATGTACGGCCTTAAATCTATTTCCGTAATGGGAAATTGTGATTACGGCTACGGTCCAATGGAAGAAAAATTTAATGCGGAGAATTTTACTATAAATGCTTGCCACGGGCATTCCTACGGAGTTTCTATTACAAAAGAAACTTATCTTAAACATATTGAAGGAAACGCAGATATTGGACTTTTTGGCCATAGCCACGTAGCTCATTTTCAAAAAGTTGGAAATACTTACTTAATTAATCCTGGAAGTGCAGCAAAAAGTCGCTATGGAGAAAACAGTTATTGTATATTAACTCTCAATGGTTCTTATTTAAAAGTTAATTTTTACAGCAGTAATACTTTTCTTCCCATAGAAATAGAAAACCTTTAAAATATACTATGATTTTTTATTTGAAATCATGCGTAAAAAAACAGCACTGTGCAATATAAATTGCACAGTGCTGTTTTGATCTTATAAATTAATCTGCATCTGAAGATATATATTGTAAAAATATTCTCAACGCATCAAAAATGTTTTCATAGCTATCACTAAAATTCTCATAACTATTTACATTTTCCTTGTAATCTGTATAAACATCAGAAATAATACCCTGATATATAAGACCCCATTCTATATTTTGTCTCATATATTTATCTGCTTCTTCCTTAGGCCAAAATTCTTTTACAAATATTGATGCAATACTCTCAGTTATGTTTTTATTGAAAGCCTTAGGCCATGAATTATATCCTGCTTTTTTAGGATTTTCAGGAATTGCATCAAAAAGTGGTGAATATTCATTTACCATTTCATTATATTCCTTTGTAGCTGGTTCAACGTACATTTCAGAAATTTCGTTTATAATTTCTGTGGCCATGTACTTCCCTCTCTTGGGATTGGTAAATATATTTGTTTCTACATGGCTTTCTACATTGGATTCTTCATCTACAATTGTCTTTACAATCTCATTAGATACAGTATTGTTTCTCATATTCTGCAAAACTACAGTATATTTTTTTCCTTCTTTTTCTCTAAAAAAAGTATTTACCCATGATGGCAGATCATATTTATCATATTCTTCTGCTATAGAATCCAAAGTATCATTAAAATAGGCCTTATTCCTTTTGAAAAAGCTTTCAAAATTGGACTGAACATGGAATTCCTGCAAAAGTGTTAAAATATCGTTCAGCGGTACTTTACTTTCAACATAAGATAAAACTCTTATTTCATCGGGAGTACATTCTCTGCTATCCTTATAATTCATAAGTCTATTATCTAGAGTAAAATTATTATTTATCATAAGCCCAAATTCGCACATTGTAGTATAGTCCAAATTCTTTTCCTTATAAAGCTGAACCATTGGATGTTCTGAAAATTTTTTAAATTTAGTGAGAATATCATTTTCATAAGCATTTTTTTCATTGACAATATCGTCATGATCTTCTTCACTTAAAACAGATATAGCCGTCATAATTTCAGTTTTCGGGGTGTACATAAATGTCATTCCGTCTACTTCTCTTTTATAAGGACTTGTAAAATACGGACTTCCTGCTCCACAGCTACATAATAAAAACATTAAAACAATTAAACAAGGTATTATTTTTTTCACTTAATAAACTCCTCCTGATTTTTATAACAAAAAGAGTATACCACTTATACGAAAATAATACAATGCTTTATTTATAAACCACATTTTTATTAATGTTTTATTTTTAATTTATCTTATATTTTATTTCTAACAAATTTATTTTCATAATAATGAGTTTTATCCTCATCAAAGTTTAAAAAACACTTGATTTTTAAACAAAAATATAGTATATCTTTATTAAGGGATAATATATTTTATCCAAATAATATATTTATGAAAAGGGGAAACAAAATGGATAATTCTAAATCTATAAGCTTGGAAAGCTTAAAAGAGTACCGTAAGAGCTACGAAAACAACCCTGTTTCACAAGTAGCAACAAAAGCTGTATCTAAAACAAGCATTAACGATGTCTGCTATGACACTGAACATGCTAAGAAAATGAATCATAAATTTTCTATAGATGTACCTACATTGCCTGCTACAAACCAAAAATCAAGCAGCAGATGTTGGATTTTCGCTTCTCTTAATATATTGAGAGAAAAAATTGCTAAGGATTTGAATCTCAGCAGTTTTGAACTTTCACAAAACTTTATGTCTTTCTATGACCATTTGGAAAAGACAAATACTTTCCTTGAAAATATAATTGCAACTGCAGAAACTCCAAACGATGACAGATATGTAAGCAGACTCCTCTCCTACCCTGTAAGCGAAGGCGGCTGGTGGGAAATGTTTATTGGTCTATGCAAAAAATATGGTGTTGTCCCTAAGGAAGCTATGCCGGAAACAAAACAAAGTAGCAACTCCTCCTCAATGCACATGGTTCTCAACATGCAACTTCGTGAAGATGGTATGCTTTTGAGAAAAGAAATTGCAGCTAAAAAAGATATGGCTTACATAAGAGAACTCAAGGACAAAATGCTCTGCAGAGCTTATAATATCCTTGCAATCTGCCTTGGTAATCCTCCTGAAACATTCGATTTCGAATATGTTGACAAAGATAATAATTATCATGTTGACAGAAATCTTACTCCTCATGAATTCTACGACAAATATATCGGTAGAGATATCGAAAATATCGTAAGCCTTCTTAATGCTCCAACACCTACAAAGCCATTTAATAAAACTTATGTTGTTACAGATGCAGAAAGTGTTATTGACAGCACACCTGTTAAGTTCCTAAATGTAACTATGGACGAACTTAAGGAGGCTATCATCAAACAACTTAAGGACAACGACCTTGTATGGTTCACATGCGACTGCGGTCCTTACAGCAATAGAGATGAAGGTATCTGGGATACAGGTATGTATGACTACGAAACTCCTTTTGGTTTGGAACTTACTATGTCCAAGGGAGAAATGCTTGAAAACCACCAAAGTGCTCCTAACCATGCTATGCTTATAACAGGTGTAAACCTTGTTGACGGCAAACCTGACAAGTGGAAGATCCAAAACAGCTGGGGAAGCGATAAAGCTGATAAGGGTTACTTTATTATGAGCGATGATTGGTTCAGTAAGTATGTTTATATTGCTTGCATCGATAAGAAATATTTAACAGACAAACAAAAGGAACTCTTTGAACAGGATCCTGTTATCCTTCCACCATGGGATGTTCTCGCATAATAAATTAAAAACATAATTTTAACGGCTTGGCACTATGCACCAAGCCGTTTTTATTTTTCTAAATTACAATATCACAACACTCAAAATCGTGATCTATATAGTGGAAAATTACTCTGGCTTTAAAATGTCGTTTATTGCACAGAGAATACGGACAACCTCCTGATACGTCTAACTCTTCAGGAAGAACAAACTTCATACATTTTATTTTAATATCTTTGCACATTTGCTGGTGATGAGCGGGAATAACTGCAGTTTTTAAGCCTCTTTTGTGCTCAGCACCTTCACTATCTACTTCCGAAAGAATAACTGCAAGGGCAACTCTCTTTTCAGGACAAATATTTTTCAAAGTAAGATCTAATTGCAGTATTCTTCCCAAGGATTCCATATTCATCTCGCCAATATCATATTCAAAGCTATCTTTACAGCAATCTATTTCTATTTCAACCGGTGAAGGACATTCTTCAGGAAGATATTCAACATTTCCATCAATAAAAATTTCAGGTGAAGGAAAATTTACCTTATTTCCATAAATATCAGTATAATGAATTGATTTATTCACAGCTAATTTTCCTGTATTTTTTCCAAGATGTTTAACTGTAAACTCTAACACTGCTTCTTCCGCATTTTTATTACCCAAACTATCTATTTTCCATTTGATTGAATCAAAACCAGTAATAAGTGCAGAACCTTTTTCCGGTGCAATAACCTCTGTAATAGAAAAATCAGAATTAACTTTTTCATCTATAATAACATTTTTAGCACCGGGTTTTGAAATATCTACCGCTATTTCTTCGAGTTTTTTAACAATATATTTTTCATTTATCGCCAAATAAAAATAATTTTTATCTGGGTCTGAACACCACTTTCTGAGAACATCCTTATTTACTGAGTTGTTATTTTTATTATTTATACCCATACAATAAATTTTTATTCCACTTTTCTTTATCGTGTCAACCATATCAGATGCATCAGGTCCTATTGTTGTTTGACCGTCTGTTACCATGACAATAATTTTATCTTTTTTTGTTTCATGATTAAGAAGTTCAAAAGCCTTACTAAAAGCAGCAAAATGATTTGTATTTTGCCCTATCTGAATTTTTTTAAAAGCTTCTTTTATAGTACTTACATCGTTTGTAAGACCGATATCTACATCAGCATAATCAGAAAAACTTATTATTGCTACATTAGTTTTATTTAAGCTTTTATCAACTGCTCCGTCTGTAGCTTCATCAAGAAAGTCAATAAACGTTTCAGCTCCATATTTCATATTTTCAAAAGATTCTCCTACCATGCTTTTTGACTTATCTAAAAGTAAAACTATTTCTGCAGGTTTATTTAAAATTTCTGGTTCCGCACTTAAAGATATTTTAACCTTAAAGTTGTCACCGCTTTTTATATATTGAACATCAGTTTCTTTATTTGATGAGATAATACCCAGTTTTACCAACCCTTTCTTATATATAATTCCGTATATTCTATGTATTTTTAAAAGATTGGTTACTTATTTTTCTAAGATATATCGTCGTATAATTTGAAATTTAATTTTTATTGCAAATCTTTAATATACATATAAAAATACTATTGAAATATATATCTAGATATGATAATATATCACTATATAATTTGTGTTCTACTCTTCATATTAGATTTATGAAGATTGTCGTCTTTTTGCGGCCCGCTCACAAATGCCATTAACGTTAATGTGCATAGCGGTTCTGTAAAAGGCGATTTTTTTTACAAATAATTTAAAGGAGAATATTAGAAATATGACGGATTTTTCACAACATTTTACGTATGGAAAACTTATTAAACACAGTATTTCCCCTATAATAATGATGGTATTCACTTCTATTTACGGCGTAATTGATGGGCTGTTTTTATCAAATTTTGCAGGAAAAACAGCTTTTGCCGCTGTTAATTTTATTTTACCTTATTTAATGCTTTTCGGCGGTATAGGATTTATGTTTGGAACCGGCGGAAGCGCTCTTATTGCCAAAACACTCGGCGAAGGGAGAAATAAAAAAGCTAATGAAATTTTTTCTTCAATGTTCGTTGCTTCCCTTATCTGCGGAATAAGTTTTACGATTATCGGGCAATTACTTCTTAAACCTGTTTCAATAGCTTTGGGAGCTGAAAATCAGTTATTAGAAGATTGTCTTATTTACGGAAGAATATATCTTTTGGGAGTTCCGGCATGTATAATTCAATATGAATTTCAAAATTTATATACTACGGCAGGAAAGGCTAATCTGGGACTTTATGCAACTATAGCTTCCGGTGTATCAAATATTATTTTAGATGCGATATTCGTTGCAGGATTTTCATGGGGACTTAGAGGTGCAGCATTTGCAACAATAATCAGCCAATGGGTAGGCGGTATAATTCCGATGATATATTTCGGAATAAAAAACTCAAGTATGCTGCGTTTTGTAAAAGCTAAATTTGATTTTGAATCACTTTTTAAAATTTGCAGCAATGGTTTTTCTGAAGTTGTAAATAATATTTCTATCTCCATTGTAGGAATGCTTTATAATGTTCAGCTTTTAAAATACGGCGGTGATGACGGAATTGCTGTTTACGGAATTTTGATGTATGTGGGCTTTTTATTTACGGCAATTTTTTGGGGTTATATAGTTGGAGTTTCTCCGCTTATCAGTTATCAGTACGGTGCGGAAAATACAACTGAGCTTAAAAGTCTTGTCAGAAAAAGTCTTGTTATTATGGGTGCTACTTCCGCAGTAATGTTTTTATCGGCAGAAATATTTGCAAAGCCAATATCCGAAATGTTCGTAAGCTACGACGAACATCTCATGGACATGACATTAAGAGGATTTTTTATCTTTTCATTTAATTTCTTATTTGCAGGGTATTCTATCTTCGGTTCTTCGTTCTTTACGGCATTAAATAATGGTATTATATCAGCACTGATTTCATTTTTAAGAACTTTCGTTTTACAAATTGCAGCCATACTTATTTTACCTTTAATATGGGGATTGGACGGAGTTTGGATTTCTTTGGTTGTTTCGGAATTTTTAACAACTTTGGTAAGCTTTATATTCATTATTGCATGCCAAAAAAAATATCAATATTAAATAATAAAAACTTACGTTAGAAATTTCTGAATATTTTAAAAAATAAACATAACAAATTAAAAACTTACCTGACGTTTATCATTTTTTAAAATCATACAATAGTAAAAGCCTCCTTTGTACAATAAAATTACAAAGGAGGCTTTTACTATAAAAACAATATTTGAAAAATAGTATGATTCCTATAAAAAATGATACTTACTTTCTGCCTAATATTAAAATTCCAAATTAGTTTAAATATGAAACCGGCATATCGTGTCAAAATAATGGGAAACATCATAGATCATACAACAAAAACACTGAATTCAAAATTAATATATAATAACTAAATCAGATAAAATCAATACTTTCTAAAATGTAATAACTATATTCATAATTAGAAAATTTCGGATTACCGATATTTTTGTTCCAATAGTATATGTAACATATCTGTAATCTAGAATTAATCATAATTTTGCTAGGACTTATATATGTTTACCCCACCACAAGCTTGTTTGTTTTCTTCAGAAACTTAGCCGGAATCGGGTGATCCAACTTCCAGGTGATATTCATCGGTCTGGAACCTTCGTGCTTTATATAATTTGCCGTACCAAGATAGGTGTAAGGCTCAACACCACCTGTAATCTTATCCTTCTTGAATTCACGAACAAAAATCAGAATTTTGCTGCCCTTTTCACGGTGATGAATATACCTCTGACCTGTCGGAGAAGAATCAGAAGTGGTACTCTGGCTCTGCCAATGGAACAAAGTATCGTTGATGGAATAATCGTTGTACATCGTGGTCGGAGAATAGTCCTTGTCCGCCTTATTGAGGGTAACAAAGAACACATCCAGCTTCTGATCCGGCAGCCATTTAACGCCCTCACGGACGGTATCCGGCTTCATAAAGTCCATTGCTACGAGCAGCTGGTCACGGGTATAGGTACAATGCAAATCCAAAGGGCAATCAAATCCAACGTCCACAGCTTTGTCAATGAAGTCGATTCTGCTGAACTGATAGCGCAGCAAATCAAGCAGCTCGCCCAGCATTACCGGGCTGTCTGAAAGTGCATAGAGGTTGTCCAGAACCTCATCCTCATTCCAATCAGCAACTGTCTTACCCCACACGCTGACATAAAACATCTGCATCATCCGCTGTTCTATATGAGGTAGAGTTGCAAAATCTACATCGTCAATTCTCGGCAGAATATCAAGAAGAAACGAGATCCAGCGGCGGGAATCCACGCAGGAGAATCGAGCCAGAGCCTTAGTCAGAATTTCTTCTACCGGTTCTGTGAAATCTTTGATGATATCTGCTCGAGCACACAGCCGAGAGAAGGACGAAAACTTATAAATAGCACGTGGATCAAGGTGGTAATAATCGAGAAAATTACCCAGAGTCAGTTCCATACCTGTATCTTCTACAAAGGAAGCGACACGAGAAACTAAACCAGCTGTATTTCCGTAAGAAGCCCGAATATTATCTAAAATATATTTTGATGCCTTCTTTTCCAACTGAATATAGCAGCCCTTTGGAACCGAAATAAAGCCATCCTTGATCTCTCTGGTCACGCTTTGGGTTGTATTTGAAAGCAGCGCTGCAAACTTATCTTCAAAATTATATTTCTTATTTGCCTGACCAATGAAGTCCAAAACGGTAAGGCATTCTTTATTTTCGCTAAGACGCAAGCCACGGCCCAGCTGTTGCAAAAAGATGGTCAGCGATTCCGTCGGGCGCAGAAACAGAATAGTGTTGACCTCAGGAATATCCACACCTTCGTTGTAGATGTCCACAACAAAGATGAAACGAACTTGTCCGGAAACCAGACGCTGTTTGGCATTTTTTCTTTCCTCATCCGGAGATTTACCGGTCAGAAACATCGACGGTATATTGTGATCATTAAAATACCGACACATAAATTCTGCATGCTCAACAGATACACAAAAACCCAGTCCCTTCACATCGTCAATGTCAGTGACATACTTGAGAAGCGAAGATACCACCAAATCCGCACGACGATTGGACGCCATTCCGCTTAGAGTATAAATCTTCGAAAGCTCACCTTTATCATAACCACCAGCAGACCATTTAAGCTTATCCAAATCCACAGTATCGGTAACACCGAAATATTGAAACGGGCAAAGCAGCTTTCTATCAATGGCTTCCGGCAAGCGAATTTCTGCGGCAATTCGGTTGCTAAAATAAGGCAGAATGCTCTTGCCGTCCATACGCTCCGGTGTAGCCGTTAGTCCCAGAAGAATCTGAGGCTGATAGTAATTCAACATTTTCTGGTAGGTAGGCGCAGCGGCATGGTGGAATTCGTCCACAATGATATAATCATAGAAATCTTGGGAGGTTTTACTGGTAAAATCCTGTGAATTAAAGGTCTGAATCGAGATAAAAAGATTCTCAATACTGTCCGGCTTATAGCTTCCAACAAACATTTCACCGAAGTTTGCGTCCTTCAGAACTGCCCGAAAAGTATAAAGGCTCTGTTTCAAAATTTCTTCCCGGTGTGCAACAAACAGCAGCCGGCATTTTTCTTTTGGATGTTGTTTTCTAAAGCGCTTATAATCTAAGGCAGAAATAACAGTTTTTCCCGTACCAGTGGCAGCGACTATCAGATTACGGGTAAAGCCTCGTACGGTGCGCTCCGCTTCCAGCCTGTCTAGAATTTCCTGCTGATAGGAATAGGGCGTGATGTCCATTGTGTAGATTTCGGTATTATTGCTGTCGAAATACTTTTCCGACTTTAATGCTCTGGAAAGACGTTCCTTCTGATCCTCAGAGTAGTATTCAAATTCATTGGAATTCCAGTAACTTTCAAAGGTTGCTGCAATCTTGTCGATTGTTTCCGGAAGATCCTTCCTAGTGACCTTTACATTCCACTCCAAACCACTGGAAATGGCAGCATTAGACAGATTAGAAGAACCAACATAGGCAGTTGTAAAACCAGTATCACGATAAAACACATAGGTCTTCGCATGAAGTCGCGTACGTTTTGTGTCATAGCTTACCTTAATAAATGTATTTGGCAGCTTGCGAAGTTCTTCAATGGCCTTTATGTCTGTGGCGCCCATATAGGAGGTGGTGATAATACGAAGCTGACCGCCATTCTGGGTAAATTTCTGCAGCTCATCGATAATGAGACGAAGACCACTCCATTTGATAAAAGATACCAGCATATCAATTCGATCCGCAGATACAATTTCCTTTTTCAGCTCCGTGAACATCTGCGGCTCGTGAATCGCACCGGTAAAGAGCGAGCTCTGAGCAATAGAAGTTTCTGGCCGATCCATATCTTTAGCATTTTTCCCGGCAGCCAGCTTTGGATCAGAGTCACATAAAAGCGCAAGAAGCTGCTCTGCACGCTGGGCAATGCCCATAGATGCAAATTCATTTTCCTTTGTTATGTTCTGAATGAGCGTGACGATCTGATTGGTCAGTTCAATTTGTGCAGAGATGTCCCCACCGTTATCACTAACATTGTCCAAACCACTTTTGATCACTTCACTAAGATACTGAGAGAGCACCTTTGAGGCTTCCGCATTATCGATAGGCATGGTGAATTTCCGGGCTTCTGCAACCGCAGAAAGCTCGATATCCAGTTGATTATTGATTACTTGTTCGTATAGTCCGGGACGTAATATAAAATCATCTCCCAATTTATTTTATTATTGCTAATCTGATATTATTTAACTCCTCTGTTATTATGATAATAACTTTAGCAATAATCAAGTTCATTTTATATGGAATATTTAATTTCATTTAAATACAATTATAATACAGAATAGCATGACTCGACAATAATTACAATGATAAATCAAATTTATTCTAAATTATGCCATTTGGTCAAGTCAAAGCATATATAATTTGGATACACGTATAATTGTTAACGACGAAATTTTATAGTGTGTATAATCATATTTTACCATCACTACCAATGCCTGGCAAACAATTAAAAGCATAAGAAAGAAAAAACGGTAAGTCAAAAATGACTTACCGTTTTTGGCGGAGAGTTAGGGATTCGAACCCTAGGCGGATTTGACTCCGCACGGCATTTCGAGTGCCGCACCTTCGACCACTCGGACAACCCTCCATAACTTCACTTCTGTTATATCTCAAATATTCAAGTCTAAAGAGGTTCTCATATTTTGGAGAAAACAACAGAATAAAAATTCAGAAATTATTCGAGTTATAAGTATTAAAACATCTAATAAATAATTGATTTCATGGAGACAAAATCCACAAAAATTGAAATTTCAAGTCAATCTCGTTACGACCACTTCAATACGTCTCCATATTCTAAAATCTCCTAGATATTATAACATATCTAGGAGATTTCGTCAATTAAGCAAATCTAAAATTTACTTTTGTGTCAACAAAAATATTCGATTATACTGATCATATTCTTTATAATAAATATCAGAATAATTAAATATATTAAATTTTCGACTTAATATTTCCGTCCATTGTTCAGTAGTATTATTCCAAAGAAACATTCCGTCATCAAGAAAGTTGCCTTTTATAATTTTTATATTCCAATCCTTTATTTGTTTTTCTGATAAATAGGGATTTTATTTTATAAAGGTTTTCCCGTTTGGAGTTAAAATTCTTTTTACCTCATCTAAAACCAACAAAGCGTCTTCAGGATAAAGATTATCAATAATATTAGATAATATAACACCATCTGCCGACTTTGATTCCATATCTTTTAATAAGTCAATTCCACCGCATTGAAATAAAAATTCACCTTTATCATTTTGAGAAGAAAAAAATTTTGCATTTAATATTGCTTGTTCCGATAAATCAATTCCAATATGTTTTTTAGTACCATATAATGAAGATAAAAATAACATGATACCGTTTCCACAGCCAAAGTCCAATATTGTATTTGAATTCTCTGCAACCCATTTTAAAGAATTATCAAATATTGCATTCCCTAACTCTTTTTTTAAGGGGAATTTCAAATTATCTTTTGAAAATATTTCATTCCACTGCTTTATACATTTATCATATTTATCGGACATTTTAATTTATTCCCCCTCCTGCAATTTCATCAGCTCATGAACCATATCCACAAGGTCGTCATAGCTGTCCAAATACCCGCATTTACGGCGAAATTCAGCAGCTCCACGCATGCCTTTGAGATACCAAGCGCAGTGCTTACGGCTTTCTCTAATGCCGATTTTTTCACCTTTATATTTGATTGCAAGACTTATATGTTCCAGCATTATATCCATTTTTTCTTCTAAAGTAGGATTGGTAATAACTTTTCCTGTGGTCAAATATTCTTCAATCTGTTTAAAAATCCATGGTGAACCAAGAGCTCCTCGTCCAACCATTATTAGATCACAGCCGGTAGTATCATACATATTTTTTGCAGATATGGCATCGACAACATCTCCGTTTCCGATTACGGGAATTTTTACGCTGTCTTTAACTGCTTTAATTATGTCTAAATCCACAGGTGGCATATACATTTGAGCTCTTGTTCTACCGTGTACAGCTAATGCATCTGCTCCGTTTTCTTCTAAAATTTTGGCAAATTCCACTGCATTAACGCTGTCATCATCCCAACCTTTGCGAAATTTAACAGTAACCGGCAAATTAGTTACATTTCTTATGGCTTTAACAATTTTGCCTGCCAATTCAGGATTTTTCATAAGAGCACTTCCACTGCCATTATTAGCTATCTTAGGTGCAGGGCAACCCATATTTATATCAATAGCATCAGGGCTATATTTAAGTGCTTTTTCGACAGCTAAAGCCATGATATCTGGATCATCTCCAAAAAGCTGTACAGCCATTGGTCTTTCTTTATCATGTACTTCAAGAAGTTCTGCAGTTTTTTTATCAGTATACATCATACCTTTGCTACTTGCCATTTCTCCTACAGTATAACATGCACCATATTTAACACAAATTTCTCTAAAAGCTCTATCCGCAACCCCTGCCATTGGTGCAAGACAAGCTGTTTTATTAAGTTTTAAATTTTTTATTTTCATTATATATCCTCAATTAAATCTTGCTTATATTTTCATATTATATCATAAGCCTTTATTATTTACAACAAAGATATCATATGGTTCATATTATCTTTTGGACTGATAAATAAAACTCCGTCGCTTTCCACAATATGCCCATATTTTGGCATAAAAAAAGAAGGTTTAATAAAAATAGCGTAAAAAATATAGAAAAGCATACTATAATGTGATCATAAACAAGAACTTAACGCAGTTAAGAAATAGATGGTGATTGATTTTAAAAAAGCTTATTTTAGGCTGTGTCCTGATATTATTAGGTGTTATCAGCTTTACTAATTGCATGATTGCTTGTACCAATAATAGAAGTGGATACACTGGATCGTTTTCATATCTTTACGGAAGCGATTGGGTTGTAGCACTAATATTTATTGCTATGTCCATAAATGGTTTAATTATTTCCTTTATTAAAATCAAGAAATATAAATAAAAAAATATTAAGGATGCACAACATTCAAAGATAACGAGTATGAATGTTAGATTGCCACCAATTCAGTTGATCCGGCTTAATTGTTCGCCCTATTCGAATATTCTTAATGCTTCTTCTGAATTTTAGGAAGGAATGAAATATTATATGAAAAAGGTATGGGCGTTGTTACTGGCCAGTTTTCTAACAATTTCAATGAGCACTTGTACTGCTTTGCAGCCTGATGGAACTACTTCCAATATAGAAAGCAGTGAACCTAATGTGACTTTGGGCGAACCCCAAGACGGCAATATTGAAACTTATTCTTACAATTTAGACAATTTGAATTTTACAATTATTGATGAATCTGGAAACGAAGTATACACAGGACCAGTTAAAGATGAATCTCAGCCACGAGATAAAAATAAAGCAGGGCATACTGTATATTGGTTCTCGAAGAATGATAAAAATGAATTTAATACGCCAACTGCGGTAATAGCTATAAGTCTCTTTTTGAAACTTACAAGATCCTTTCAAAAACAATTGGCCTGACTGATGGTGGCAATTCCAGTAGTTCTACGGAGAAGAATTTTTCAGCAATATTGTATACTGTGGCTCTGTTGGTTATCGAAGAGAATTCATGAAGAATAACTTTTCTAAAATAATTTGTATTAAGAGTGTAATGGTAACTTAGAGTGAATAATATTCCGATGAGGTGGAGTCCTTTTTGTGCAATTCTATGAAAAAGTTGTGATGAAGGCTTAAATCAGCACAAAAGGTAAAAGGGAGATCATATGTGGAATATACATTATATAACAAAAACCCCGTATCATAAGATACGGGGTTTATGGCTCCCCCTGTTGGGCTTGAACCAACGACATCGTGATTAACAGTCACGCGCT
>SAMEA104404097__coassemble_1883_pt1 | contig 15831 bp, 14 predicted proteins | sample SAMEA104404097__metabat2_high_PE_069 | metagenome-assembled genome bin SAMEA104404097 (sample SAMEA104404097) | Balaenoptera acutorostrata
TACTGTCGGACTCATAGAACCCGTCGGAACTATTGTTAGAAAAGCCACAAACTGAATAAAGAGGTATATTAAAAGTGCTTGAAAAGCTATAGGGAGGGCATATTCCTTCATAAAATAAGAAAATCCCTTTTTGTTTTTTAAGGTTATTGTTTCTGTTTGCACTATTTCCTCTATGTTTTCAGAATCTTTATTTTCATTATCTTCTATATTTTCTTTTTCTAATTTATTTTCATCATTCATATAAAATACCTCCTGTTTTTATGTTAAATGTATGCATTCACAAATAAAGGTTAAGAATATATTATAATTATTTAAAGGTGGGTTTTCTTTGAATTTAAAAAGCTATTTAAAATACTATATTTCTTCCTTGTTTTTAAGTTTTTCTATTTTATTCGTTATTTTATTATGCTCTGTTATTTCAAATCCCGAAATAACAGCACCCCATCAAGAAGAAATATCCAAAAACATTTATTTGCCTCAAAAAGAAGATGGCTTTAATTTATTTTTAACTTTTTCTGAAGGAAATGTGGAAAACCCTTTTGGATTTTTTCTTATTAATTTTAATCCTGTTACAGGACAAATTGCAACAGCAATACTTCCCAAAGATTTTGAACTACTGAATTCTTCTATTTCTGAATGTTTTAAAAATAACGGTGCTAAAAAAACTGTGTCAGATTTAAAAAATCAATTAAATATACCCATAGAAAAATATATTTGTCTTCATCGAGAAACTTTTGAATATATCATGTCGTTTTCTGATAATATTGAAATAAATTTGCCTAAAGAAATTATCATTTCAGATAAATTTTCTATTCCATCAGGAAAAACGGTATTAAACGGTTCTTTGGCATTTGAACTAATGAAAAATCTCAGTAAAAATAGTACAGACCTCAGTGTTTCCTGTGAAATAACATCTGAATTTATCAACAAAATTATTCCGCTTTTTGGAAAAAGCACGGGTGAAAGAATTTTCACTCATACCGTAAACAACTGTCTGACAAACATATCATATATAGATTATGATAATTTCTTAAAGCCATGTAAATTTCTTTCAGAATTAAAAGAAAATCCTGCTTTTTCAATAGTTATATTGGATAATAAGGATCAAAACATAGAAAACCTTTTTAATTTTTAATTATTCTTCATTCAGAGGACTTTTATAGCAAAGTCGGCAACGCGGTTCATAGCTTTCTGTATCGCCTATTTGAACCAAATTCCCTGTTTTACCCACGTCTGGTTTACCATCAATAAGTCTTTGAGTAAACATTGCAGGTCTTCCACAGCATTTGCAAAAGGCTGTTTTTAATACAACCTCATCTGAAATTGTAACCAAATCACCCATGCTTCCAAAAGGTCTTCCCAAATAATCTAAGTTAAGACCATCCGCAATAACCTCTTTTTTCATGTAGAGCAATTTTGTTATTATTTCAACAATTTCAGAAGAAAAGAATTGTGCTTCATCAAATGCCACCATATCAGCATCTTTGCATCTTTCAAAAATTGCTTTTTCTACATTCTCTTCATTTAATTTTTGATTTATTTTATAAGCCTTTATTCTAAGCCCTATTCTGCTGACTACCTCATCTTCTGAATATCTGTTATCTACAACAGGTTTAAAGACAATAACTTTTTTGTTTTGGTACTGCTGTGCCTGTTTACAGCGTTTTATCAGTTCTCCGCTTTTCTCAGAAAACATTGGCCCTATAATTGTGGTAAGAAATCCTGATTTTCCGTCATTGTATATCATATTTTAAATTCCTTTTATATTATTTAAGCTCAGCTACGGTAACACCGCTCTCGCCCTCACCATAAACTCCCAAGCGAAATGATTTTATACACTTGTGCTTTCTCAAATGGTTCTGTACAGCACTTCTTAAAACTCCTGTGCCTTTTCCGTGGATAATATAAATCAGGTTTTGATGATTCATAATTGCACCGTCAATAAAGCTGTCCAGTTCCATAATAGCTTCGATAGAATCCATTCCTCTGAGGTCAACTTCCATTTTAACTTCTCTGTGTGCACCGCTGGTTCCTTTATAAGAAACACCATTCGTTTTTTGCTTTTTCTTTTTCTTTTCGGTAAGTCTAATATCCTTTATGCTTACTTTTGTCTTGATATTGCCTGCCTGTACAGTTACCATACCGTTTTTGTCAGGACTGGAAAGAAGAGTACCTTCTTTTCCTATATCTGCTAATATAACCGCATCCCCCTTTACAAAAGGTCTTGGCGGTACATAGTTTACAGATTTTTTCTTAGTTACAGGGTCAGCCATTTCTTCAAGTTTCTTCATATCGGCTCTGAAAGTACCCTTACCTTGAGCAGCAATATTGGAAAAGTTTTCATTATCTTTTTCTTTTATGATTTTATCAAGTTCATCAATAATTTTTTGAGATTTTGCAGTTACATTTTTTACAATGCTCTGTGCTTCTTCTCTTGCTTTTTGAATTTCCTTTTCTTTTTCCTTTTCAAGAGTTTCCCTGTGTTTTTCTATTTCTTTTCTAATCTTTTCAGTTTCTTTTTTGTTATTTTCAGCTTCAAACTTTGCTTCTTCCATTTGCTGACGTGTAGCTTCCAATTTGGATACAACATCTTCAAATCTTGTATTTTCAGTTGAAACCAGTTCTTTGGCTCTGTCGATAATATCATCTTGAAGTCCCAGTCTTGAACTTATTGCAAAAGCATTTGAACGTCCGGGAACACCTATGAGAAGTCTGTATGTAGGCTTTAGAGTTGATACGTCAAATTCACAGCAACCGTTTTCTACCCCTTCGGTTTCCAACGCATACATTTTAATTTCCGGATAGTGAGTTGTTGCGGCCACTCTTGCACCTTTTTCTCTCATTTTTTCAATAATTGCAACTGCTAAAGCTGCACCTTCCACAGGGTCTGTTCCGGCTCCGAGTTCGTCAACCAAAACAAGAGAACGTTCATCAGTTTTTTCAAGTATTGAAACTATATTGGTCATGTGTCCTGAAAAAGTGGAAAGACTCTGTTCAATGCTCTGCTCATCACCTATATCTACCAGTACATTTCCGAATACAGAAACCTCACTGCCGTCCGATGTAGGTATCATAAGTCCGCTCATTATCATAAGCGTCATAAGTCCTAATGTTTTAATTGCAACGGTTTTACCACCTGTATTAGGCCCTGTAATTACCAATGTGTCAAAGTTATATCCAAGCTCAATATTGGTTGGAACCACCTTATCTTTATCTATAAGGGGATGTCTTGCTTTTACAAGTTTAATTTTTCCGTCGTTTCTGATTTCAGCAATAGCACAGTTCATCTCCCATGCAAGTCTTGCTTTGGAAAGAATAACATCAAGTTCAACTGCGGTTTCATAGCTAGTTCTGATAAAGTCAGCATTTTCTCCTACCTGAGCAGAAATTTCAGACAATATCTTGTCTATTTCCTGTTTTTCTTTATTTTTTAATACTCGTATTTCGTTATTAGCTTCCACAACCGCCATAGGCTCAATAAATGTTGTTGCTCCGCTGGAAGATGTATCATGTACAAGACCTGCTACGTCTCCCCTGTGCTCACTCTTAACAGGAATAACAAATCTGCCGTCTCTCATTGTTACTATATTATCCTGCAAATATTTTTGATATGTTGAGGAACGTATCATATTATCGAGTGTATGTCTTGCCTTTTGTCCTGCCGCCATAATTTTTCTTCTGATGTTAAGAAGGTCTCGGCTGGCATTGTCTGCAATTTCATCTTCGCTTACAATTGCAGTTGTAATAGTTTCTTCAAGTTGTTTTAATGGATAAAGCATTGTAAACATTTCTGTAAGAGCATTTTCCTCCCCTTCAAAATGTTTTGCCCATTGTTTTAAATTTTTAACAGCTTTCAAAACCTGATTTACTCTTAAAAGCTCAACTGGTGTCAGCTGTGAACCTATTTCAGCTCTTTTAACAGCACCCATGCAGTTTTTCATATCAAGCACGGTAGGTGTTCCAAATCTTCCTGTAAGAGAATGAGCCGCTAAGGTTTTTTCCATATCTCTGACAACCTCTGAATAATCTGTGGAAGGTCTTATTTTAAGACATCTTTCATGGCTTTCTTCACAGGTCGCCAAATCGGCCAATCTTTCCAATATTTTGTCAAATTCCAGTGCACGTAAATGTCTATCCGATATACTCATATATTCTATCCTCCGTAAAATTGCGGTATTAAAGGTATTTTGTCATAATAGCCGCATCCTCTACAGGCTTTTCATAAAAATTTTTCCTGATGCCCAACTTTTTAAATCCACTTTTTTCATACAAACTTATTGCCTTTTCATTGCTCACTCTTACTTCGAGACTGATAAAGCTTAGCTTTCTGTTTTTGGCTTCTTCGGTCATTCTTTCCATAAGAAGAGAGCCTATTCCCTCTTCCCTGCGTTTTTCTGTAACTGCTATATTTGTTATATAGCCCTCATCTAATATGAAGTTTGCTCCCATATAGCCCACTACTTTGCCGTCATCTTCAGCGGCAAAAAAAACAGCGCTGTTGTTAGTCAGTTCTTCCCTTAGTCCGCTTTCAGACCATGGTTGTGAAAAACATTCTTTTTCAAGCTGCGCTATTCCGGTTATATGTTCTTCTCCCATAGGAGTTATTTTTATCATTAAAGCTCACCTCACTGTATCTAATTTATTATACAATATATTTTATTATAAATCCAGTATAAGTTTATTGATAATTTAATAATAAAAGCACAAAAAGCGTACCTTTTTGAGGTACGCTTTTTTAAATATCTTATTCGTCGTCAAGTTTAAGCACAGCCATAAATGCTTCCTGTGGAACTTCCACAGTACCAAGCTGACGCATACGCTTCTTTCCTTCTTTTTGCTTTTCAAGAAGCTTTTTCTTACGGGTAATATCACCACCATAGCATTTAGCCAAAACGTCTTTTCTGACAGCCTTAACGGTTTCTCTGGCAATAATTTTTCCGCCGACGCTTGCCTGAATAGGCACTTCAAAAAGCTGACGTGGAATATGTTCCTTGAGCTTTTCAACCATTTTTCTCGCTCTTTCGTATGCTCTGTCTGCATGAAGAATGAATGAAAGGGCATCGACAACTTCTCTGTTAAGGTTGATATCCAATTTAACAAGTTTGGAGGGCTGATAGCCTGCCAACTCATAGTCAAAGGATGCGTAACCCTTTGTTCTTGATTTAAGAACGTCAAAGAAATCGTAAATCACTTCATTGAGTGGTAAAATATAGTGAAGTTCTACTCTGTCTGTATCAATATACTTGGTGTCTATATAAACTCCTCGTCTGTCCTGGCAAAGCTCCATTATATTCCCGATAAACTGTGTAGGTGTAAAGATACTTGCCTTGATAATCGGTTCCTCTGCCTTGGCAATCAACTGAGGATCAGGATAATTTGTAGGATTATCAACTACAATCTTTTCGCCGTTTGTAAGTTCCAGTTTATACTCAACACTAGGTGCTGTGATTATAAGATCAAGATTAAACTCTCTTTCAAGTCTTTCCTGAATAATTTCCATGTGGAGAAGTCCTAAAAATCCACAGCGGAAACCAAATCCCAAAGCTATGGAAGTTTCAGGCTCATAGGACAAAGCAGCGTCATTAAGCTGGAGTTTTTCCAATGCATCTCTCAAGTCAGGATATCTTGCACCATCTGCCGGATAAATACCGGAGAATACCATTGGGTTTGCCTTTTTATATCCGGGCAAAGGCTTATCGGCAGGATTTTCTGCATCGGTTACAGTATCTCCAACCGTGGTATCTCGTACATTTTTAATGCTGGCAGTAATATATCCTACTTGACCTGCAAAAAGTTCGGATTTAGGATTCATTTTTGACGTTCCCATGGTACCTGTTTCAACAACTGTAAATTCAGCACCTGTGGCCATCATCTTTATTCTCATACCTGGCTTAATAACACCACTGATAACCCTTACATATACTATAACACCCCTATAGCTGTCATAGTATGAGTCAAAAATAAGTGCTTTAAGTGGTTCGTCGTCATTTCCCTTTGGAGCAGGAATATCAGTAACTATTCTTTCAAGAACCTCTTCAATATTAATTCCTCTTTTAGCTGATATTCTTGGTGCATCCATTGCCGGAATTCCTATTACATCTTCTATCTCGTTTGCTACTCTTTCAGGATCAGCTGACGGAAGGTCAATTTTATTTAATACAGGCAAAATTTCCAAATCATGCTCAACTGCAAGATATGTGTTTGCAAGAGTTTGAGCTTCAATTCCCTGAGATGCATCGACTATGAGTATTGCACCTTCACAAGCGGCCAAAGAACGTGAAACCTCGTAGTTAAAGTCAACGTGTCCGGGTGTATCTATAAGGTTAAAATTATAAATCTTACCGTCGTTTGCTTTGTATTCCAAAGAAACAGCACGTGCTTTTATGGTAATTCCTCTTTCTCTCTCTATATCCATATTATCAAGGATTTGAGATTCCATATCTCTTTCGGCAACGGTTCTGGTTTTTTCCAGAATTCTGTCTGCCAATGTACTTTTTCCATGATCTATATGGGCAATTATACAGAAGTTTCTTATGTTTTCTCGTCTGTCTGCCATGTTTTCACCTCTAACTGGTTTAAAAATATATGATTTTAAAAAGTTAATTGTCTTCTATCTGACGCATAAGCTTCGGGAATGTTGTTATGAAGCAAAGCAAAGTTACTGTAGCAGCTGTAATATCTGCAATTGGTTCTGCAAGGAATACACCTGTTACACCGTTCTTAAATATCCATGGAATAATATAGACAAGAGGAATTAGAAGAATAATCTTTCTCAAAAGTGCCAAGAACAATGTTATTTTTGCCTGTCCCAAGGATACCATTGTTTGCTGACATGCTGTTTGTATACCCATTGCAAATACACCGCACATAAATATTCTTACAGCCCAAATTGTAACTTCTGTAACGGCGGGGTCATTTGTAAAAATAGAAATAAATACTTTAGGGAAAATGAGAATTGAAGCACACATTACTGATGCATAAGTAATGGAAGAAATAAGAAGAAGCCTAAATGTTTTTCTTACTCTTGTGCTGTTTCTTGCCCCGTAGTTAAAGCTTATAATAGGCTGAGCTCCCTGAGAAAGTCCCTGCATAGGCATCATGCAAACCTGCATAAGACTTCCGATAATAGTCATGGCACCTACATATACGTCTCCACCGAGTCTTTGAAGGCTGGAGTTAAGAGCTATATTTACAAGGCTTTCTGTAGACTGCATAACAAAAGGAGAAAGTCCCAAAGCTATTGCAGGAGAAAGTACTGACCAATTGATTTTAAGGTTTTCTTTCTTAATTTTAAGAGTTGTTTTATTTCCAAAAAGGAAGAAAAGTACCCATATTGCAGAAATAGCCTGGGAAATAATTGTAGCTGTTGCAGCTCCTTTTACGCCCATTTTAAATCCAAAAATAAAAATAGGGTCAAGAACAATATTAAATCCTGCACCAATTAAAACTGTACACATGCTTGTTTTTGCAAAGCCCTGTGCTGTAATAAATGTGTTCATACCCATAGTAAGCTGAACAAATATTGTGCCGATCAAATAAATCTGCAAATACTGCATAGCGTAAACTATTGTATCATCGCTGGCTCCAAACATATAAAGGAGAGGTTTTTTAAATACTGAAAATATAACTGAAAGTGCAATAGACACATAAATAAGAGCCATAAAACAGTTTCCCAGAATTTTTTCAGCACCATCCATATCTTTTTCTCCCATTTTGATGGAAGCTCTCGGTGCCCCACCTGCTCCTATAAGTGCAGCAAAAGCAGATATAATCATAATAATAGGGAAAGTAAGTCCTACACCTGTCAAAGCAAGTGCACCTGTTCCCTCCATATGTCCGATGTACATTCTGTCCACAATGTTATAAAGAGCATTGATAATTTGTGCCGTTATCGCCGGTGTTGCTAATTTAACAAGCAGTTTTCCAACCGGTTGTGTTGCCAACTCATTTTGTGTAGAGTTCATTTAAAAGCCTTCTTTTCTATATAATTTTTTAAAAATTTCAAAAGATTTTTTTGAATCCCTTTGAATTGCCTGAGAAAGCATATCAACGGATTCAAATTTTTCTTCTATCCTCAAAAACTCCACAAACTCAGTTTTCACTGTTTTTCCGTATATATCTTCGGAAAAATCCGTAATATAACTTTCAGCTAAAATCTCTTCGCTACCCACAGTGGGCTTAATGCCCACATTGGTTGTACCGCAAAATACTTTTCCGTCGGGCATTGTTATCATCGTGGAATAAACGCCAAATTTCGGTATAACTCCTCCCATGGGTAATCTTTGATTTATAGTTGGAAATCCTATTTTCCTGCCTATTTGCTTTCCGTGAATTACTTCAGCATTTATGTTGAAATATCTGCCCAGCATTTCCTTAGCTTTTTTTACATCGCCATAAGCCACTGCATTTCTTATTCTTGTAGAGCTTACCGGTTCATTTTCAAAATAAACCTCCGGCACTATTTCAAGTTTTACATTGTACTTTTCACATATTAACTTTAAAAAGTTAATATCCCCTGCTGCCTTTTTTCCAAATCGAAAATCGCTGCCACAGCACAGTACCTTTGCATTAAATTTTTTTATAAGTATATCTTCAGCAAATTCCTTTGGTGTTAAATTCATAAAAGATGAAAAATCAGGGCAGAATATTTCTTCTATTCCAAGATTTTTCATACATGCTGTTTTTTCATCTTCCGTTTGAATTGCTAAACTGTTTTTCTTTTTATCAGGTCTTGTACATCTACTCATTGAAAATGTAAACGCACATGGTAAAATACCTTCATCTTTATAGCTTACAGCTTTTTTTAAAACTGAAGCATGTCCCAGATGAACCCCATCAAAAAATCCAAGTGCTATGGCTCTTTTATCGGGAGATACAGTTTCGTTTAAATCATGAATTATCTTCAAAACTTAACCCCCTATAATTACAAATTGTTTTTTTGTTGTTAAAAAGCCCTTTTCATTCACATAGGATATACCCAGCAAACGATTATTTTCATCGTAAACCGCAATATCTCCGTCAGAAGAATTTACTCTGAATCTTTTGGCCGTCATTCTAACGCCGTTTAAATAGTGAACAGTGTCTTTTTCGCTTAAAACTATTTTTGGCAAATAGGAAAATACCCTGTCTATAGGGATAAGTTTTTCAATTAATTTATCCTCGGAAGTAAGTTTCTGAGCTTCTTCCAAAGTTATACATTCATCAATTCCAAAACCTGCCGCCATAATTCTCCTAAGCTCAGTCAAAACTGCACCGCATTGAAGTTTTTGACCTATATCATGACAAAGTGTTCTTACATATGTCCCCTTTGAGCAGGCTACTTCAATTGTAAATTCAGGCAATGAGATATCAATAATATTTATGGAATACACTGTAATATCCCTTGCTTCTCTTTCCACTTCTATTCCTTGTCTGGCTAAATCATAAAGTCTTCTGCCGTTTACTTGAACAGCTGAATACATCGGAGGAAGCTGTTTTTGAGTTCCGACAAAGCTGTTTATAGCTTCTCTTAATTTATCTTCACCGGGAATATTATTACAAACGGAAAGTACCTTTCCCATGATATCCTGTGTATCAGTAGTCATACCAAGTTTTACTTTGGCAATGTATGTCTTATCCTGAACAGGTAGCATGTCCACGGCTTTTGCTGATCTTCCGAAAAAAATTGGAAGAACACCGGTAGCCATAGGGTCAAGTGTTCCCGCATGACCTACTTTTTTGGTTTTGGCCATGCCTCTCATTCTGGCAATTACATCGAAGGAGGTATAGTCCTTTGGTTTATCTATTAATATAATTCCTTCAAAATTATTCAATATCTTTCCTCCGCAAAAAGAAACGCCCTGGGGCATTTCTTTTGATTATAAACGAAATATATTTAATTTTTATAAATATTCTTCCGCTTTTTGAAGAAGTTTATCAACTGTTTCTTCATAAGTTCCCGCAATAAAGCATCCTGCCGCACGAGTATGACCTCCTCCACCGAATTCTCCACAGAAATCAGCCGCATTTACATATCTTGATGTACGAACAGAAACTTTAAAACCATCTTCTTTTTCTTTGAGAGTGATTCCTATTTCCACTCCTTCTATTGTATTGGGAATGGCCGCTATTCCTTCCGTCTCTTCTGCCTTTGCACCGCTTTCCTCTAAATCCTTTAATAATATGGCGGTCATGGCACATTTGCCGTTGAAACTATACATCATATTTTTCAGAACTCTCATTTCCAGTTCTAGTTTTCCACGGGAGTTTGAAGCAAACATTCTTTTGTTTATTTCTGAACTTTCAGCTCCAAATTCCATAAGCTTTGCTGCAACAATATGAGTATGAGGCGATGTTCCCTCATATCTAAATCCGCCTGTATCAGTGCAAATGCCTGTAAATAAGGCATTTGCACTATTTTTATCAAGCTTTATATTCATTTTGTCGGAAATATCAAATATAATTTCCGCCGCTGCCGGAGCATTTGAATTCAAAAAAATCTTTTTTGCAAAAGGATTATGTGTTTTATGATGATCAATGGACAAATCAATATTTGAAGATATATCAGAAAACTTACCCAAAAGCTTTGCATCTGCAACATCAACAGAAATAATTGTCTTAGGCTCAAAATCTTCAGATCCCACAATTTTTTCAGTAAAGTATGCATATTTTTTCGGTATTTCATCACTGCACATTACTTTTGCTTGTTTTCCCATCAAAATCAATAGACCTTTAAGCCCGAATGCAGAACCTATGGTATCTCCATCAGGACTTTTATGGCATAAAATTAAAACATCTTCTGCATTTTTTATAAAATTGCAACAATATTCCAAATCTATAAAATCATTCATATACTCACCGACGATTAAAGCAACTTTTTAAGCTTCTCATTAATTATTGCACTATGCTCAATAGAATCATCGGCAATAAACTTAAACTGAGGAACTTTTCTCATATCAAGTCTTTGGGAAATTTCATGTTTGATATACCCCTGTGCACTTTCAAGTCCCTTTACAGAGCTTTTTGTGCTCTCCATTCCTTCCATGGAACTTACAAATACTTTGCACCATGATAAATCTCTGGAAAGCTCTACTCTTACTATGCTTATAAGACCTTTTATTCTGGGGTCTTTCAGGGAACGCATTATATCCGTAAGCTCTCTTTTAACATCTTCAGTCAGTCTGTCCTGTCTGTATGAAGCCATAAGCTTTCCTCCTTTATTTTATATGAAAATAATCTTACTTATCTTCTGTATATTCTTCTACAGTATAAGCTTCAAAGAAGTCGCCTTCCTTAATATCCTTATACTTTTCAAGAGTCATACCGCATTCATAGCCTTCTGCAACTTCCTTAACGTCATCCTTAAATCTCTTAAGGCTGGAAAGTTTATCGTCAGCTATAATAATACCGTCTCTTACAACTCTGATATTTGCATTTCTTGTAATCTTACCTTCAGTTACATAACAACCTGCAACAGTACCAACGTTTGTAATCTTGTAAACTGTTCTTACTTCTGCTCTACCAAGGTCAACATCTCTGAACTTAGGAGCGAGCATACCCTTCATAGCAGATTCAATTTCATCAATAGCATCATAAATAATTCTGTAAAGACGAATATCTACATTATCATGTTCAGCATTTTCCTTAGCTACAGGGTCAGGTCTTACGTTAAATCCTACGATAATAGCATTGGAAGCGTTAGCAAGCATAACGTCAGATTCGCTTACAGCACCTACTGCTCCGTGTATTACTCTTACTCTTACTTCATCATTTGAGAGCTTTTCAAGAGACTGCTTAACAGCTTCTACAGAGCCTTGAACATCAGCCTTGACAATAATAGGAAGTTCCTTCATATCGCCTTCGGAAATATGGTCAAAGAGGTTATCCAAAGTAACTTTTTGGTAAGATTTAAATTGTTCTTCTTTAGCTTCATGAATTCTCTTATCAACAAGTTCCTTAGCAAGTCTTTCATCTTCAACTCCGTTGAATGTATCACCTGCGTTAGGAACAGTGTCAAGACCTGTGATACTTACAGGTGTGGAAGGACCTGCTTCGGTAATTCTTCTGCCCTTATCATCAAGCATTACACGAACCTTACCCAAAGCTGTACCTGCAATAATTGTATCTCCTACATGAAGTGTACCTGTTTGAATCAAAACAGTTGCAACAGGGCCTCTTCCCTTATCAAGATTTGCCTCAATAACAGCACCCTTTGCCATTCTGTCAGGATTAGCCTTAAGCTCCTTAATATCAGCTACAAGCTGAACTGTTTCAAGAAGTTGATCAAGGTTTGTTCCCTGCTTAGCGGAAATTGGAACACAAATTGTGTCGCCGCCCCATTCTTCAGGTACAAGTCCGTATTCTGTAAGTTCCTGCTTAACCTTTTCAGGATTAGCTGTTGGCTTGTCAATCTTGTTAATAGCTACAATAATATCTATGTTAGCTGCCTTAGCATGGTTAATAGCTTCTATTGTCTGTGGCATAATTCCATCATCAGCTGCTACAACCAAAATAGCAATATCTGTAATTTGAGCACCTCTTGCACGCATTGATGTAAATGCGGCGTGTCCTGGGGTATCAAGGAATGTAATCTTATTTCCGTTTACTTCTGTCTGATAAGCACCGATATGCTGTGTAATACCACCTGCTTCTCCGGATGTTACACTTGTTTTTCTGATAGCGTCAAGAAGTGATGTCTTACCGTGGTCAACGTGACCCATAACAACAACAATTGGGCTTCTTGGTTGAAGATTTGTTTCTTCCTCTTCGTCATCTGTAAATAGTCTTTCTTCAATTGTTACAACAACTTCAGGAGATACCTTAGCACCAATTTCCATAGCTACCAAAGCAGCTGTATCGTAGTCGATAACTTCACTAATGGAAGCCATAATTCCTAGTCCCATAAGCTTCTTTATAATTTCGCTGGACTGAACCTTAAGCTTAGCAGCCAAATCACCTACAGAAATTTCTTCCGGAATTGTAATTTCCAGCTTTTGTCTTCTCTGTCTTTCAATTTCGAGCTTTCTGAGCTTTTCTGCCTCCTGTTCCTTCTTAGAAAGGATTGGCTTGCCCTTTCTTGCAGAACGTTGATTGATCTTTTGCTTTTTAACATAATCGTTCTTGCCGTTCATGTTTGGTGCAATTTGTTCATACTTTTCGTTGTATTTATCAAGGTCAACGTTTGAAGCTCTAAGATCAACAACCTTTGTTTCACTGGTATCAACATTAGGATTTGTCTTTCTTGGCATATTTGCTGGGTGAATGCTCTTCTTTACTTTCTTTTCTTCACCCGGCATTCTTCTTTCATTTCCAAATTTATCAAATCTTTCAAATTTGCCTGTTTGTTTATCTCCGAACTTGTTTCCAAATCCGTTTCTATCTTTGTTAAACTTATTTTCACCATTTTTGTAGTTATTATTCCAGTTTCTGTCTCCGGATTGGTGATCATCTCTTGAAGATGTTCTATCAAATTTATTATCTCTATTAAATTTGTTTCCGTCTTTATCAAAGCCCTTGTTAAATTTATTGTCTCTGCTTTCAAATTTCTTTTCGCCTTTATTTTCAAACTTTGATTCAGCTCTAAAATCTCCTCTAGGAGCTCTATTAAATTCCGGCTTTTTATCGCTCTTTAAATCTGTTTTATTTTCTCTTGGCTTAAAATCTCTTTTAGCCTCTGTTTTTTGCTTCTTTTCAACAGGTTTTGTTTCAGGCTTATTAGTCTTTTCCCTGTTGGTTTTTATTTTTTTATCTTCACCCATTGCAAAATACTCCTCAAAATTTTCTACCTGTGTTTTCTTTGTATAGTGTTCAAATATAAGATTAAGCTCATTCTCTTCCAGAGCCGTCATATGTTTTTTGGGTTCGGGAAAATGTTCTGCTAAAAATTCAATAATTTCCTTACTTGGCACATTCAAATCCTTAGCTACCTCATGTACACGATATTTTTCTATCATCTGCATTACCTCCTACTTCCAATTGCTTAAAAGGTTTACATCTGTTCTGCCAGTTTTTCAAGGTTTTGGGCAAGTCCTTTGTCAGTAACAGCTATTATTCCTGTTCTTTTATTTATACTTATGGCAATTTCGTCCATATTACAATTTGCCTTTATAACCTTTACTTTGCTTTCTGTGGCAACTTTTTCAATTTTAACGGCGGTCTTAGTTGAAAGATCCTGGGACAATATTAAAAGTACCACTTTGCCTTTTATCATTTCTTCCGCTGACGGATCAAACCCCAAAACCAGTTTTCCTGCTTTTTTGCTTATTCCGAGCATGGACAAAAATCTACTCTTCAGAAATCTCAGCCTCCAATCTGTCATAAACCTCTTCCGGTATTTGACATGAAAAAGCCTTTTCTATTTTCTTTGATTTCCTTGCTTTTCTAAGGCACTGAATGTCATGACATATATATGCGCCTCTGCCATTTTTTCTGCCTGTCAGATCCACAGAAATTTCCCCTTCCGGGCTTTTTACTATTCTGACAAGTTCTTTTTTCATCTTGTGCTGAAGACAGCCTATGCACATTCTTTCGGGTATCTTTTTATTTGTCATTTAAAATTCTACTCCTCGCCGTAAAATCCGCTTTCTGGTCTGATATCTATTTTCCAGCCTGTAAGTCTGGCAGCAAGTCTTGCGTTTTGTCCCTTGTTTCCTATAGCAAGAGAAAGCTGATTATCAGGAACTGTTACCTTACATGATTTTTCTTCAGGGTTTTCAATGTCAACTTTAATTACAGTTGCAGGAGAAAGAGCTGCTGCAATAAGTTCTTCCGGATTTTCAGAATATTTAACGACATCAATCTTTTCTCCACCGAGTTCTTCAACAATACTTGCTACTCTTACTCCTCTTGCACCAATGCATGCTCCTACTGCATCAACATCCGGATCTCTTGACCATACGGAAATCTTCGTTCTCTTTCCTGCTTCTCTGGAAATAGACTTGATTTCAACAGTACCATCATAAATTTCAGGAACCTGCATTTCAAAAAGTCTCTTAACAAGTCCTGGATTAGAGCGGGACAAAATAAGCTTAGGTCCTCTTTCAGTATTGGAAACCTCTGAGATAAATACTCTGATTTTCTGTCCTTCTTCGTAAACTTCTCCGGGAACCTGTTCATTCTTGGAAAGTATAGCTTCGGTATTGCCCATTTCAACAGTTACATTTCCGTGTCTTGGATCAACTCTTATGATATTTACAGTTACAATGTCGTTTTCCTTGCTTTGGAATTCTTCATAGAGCTGTTGTACCTCTGCTTCTCTGATTCCTTGACGAATTACATGTTTGGCTGTCTGAGCTGCAATTCTTCCGAATTCCTTTGTTTCCAGCGGAACTTCAACCATATCGTCTATCATAGCACCGGAATTATATTTTCTAGCTTCGCTTAAAAGAATTTCATAAGGATATTCAGCTTCTTCAACAACTTTCTTCCTTACTGCAACATAGAATTTTTTTGTTATGGGGTCGATTTCTACCACGTTGTCTTCGTATCCACCCATATCTCTTTTCACAGCAATTACAATCGCATTCTTTATCTTCTCTATAAGATAATCAAGTTCAATTCCCTTTTCTTTGGCAAGAATCTCAAGAGCTTTAAACAATTCATCGTTTTTATCTGCCATTTTATTTATTTCCTCCGTTAAAATAATCGTCGTATATTCTTACAAATGCAGTCTCGCTTTTTTCAAAGCTTACCTCCTGCTCATCGCAAACTATTGTGATTTTTCCGTTTTCATACTTTGCAAGTTTTCCTATAAATTCTCTTACACCGTCTCTCGGTCTTATGAGCCTTATAATTACATTTTCGCCCATGCATGCTTCAAAGTGCCACTCTCTTGAAGCATGCATGGGCGAAAAT
>SAMEA104404097__coassemble_1979_pt1 | contig 15228 bp, 11 predicted proteins | sample SAMEA104404097__metabat2_high_PE_069 | metagenome-assembled genome bin SAMEA104404097 (sample SAMEA104404097) | Balaenoptera acutorostrata
ATAATATTGAAAAGAAATTCAGAAATTTTGCATCTCAATCAGCTAAACAGACTACAGCCTGCGAAATAAAGGCTGTAAATGTGGAAAGAGATTGCGAGGATTGTTATAAGGCAGAATATATGTCCGACCATATTGGTGAAGAATTTGACGGAATTATATCATCTGTTACTCCGCAAGGAATTTACGTTGAACTTCCCAACACTGTTGAGGGTCTCTGCCGTCTTCAATATATCCAAAACAGTAACTATGTGATGGAAAATGATATAAGCTACAAAGATTTAATCAGTGGTAAAATTCTTACAGTAGGCGATAATGTAAAAGTTAAAGTTATTAAAACTGATGTGGCTTTGGGCAATATTGATTTTGATTTAATTGAAAAACTTTAATACAATAAAAAGGGTAAGCTAAAAAGCTTACCCTTTTTATTGTTCTATAATCCCATAGATTCCTTTAATTTTTTAAGCTCATCTTCAACAGCTATATTACCCTGTGAATATTTTTCAGCAAGTTTTTCAGCACTATTGTCAGAACCCTTGTTGAGTTCAGCTTCTGCATTTGCTCTGTCCAGCATAGCATCTGCTTTTTCTTCCATTCTTTCAAAAGCTCCCATACTTCCCTTAAGCTTATCAGCAGAAGCACCAATCTTATTGATTGTTTCCTGTGTTTTAGCTACTGAAACCTTAGCCTTAACTGCATCTCTTCTTGTCTTAAGAGAATTAATATCGTTTGTAAGTTTATCGTGGAGCTGACGCATTTTTTCAGCATTAAGTTTTGCTGCTTCATAGGCTACCTTGGCACTTTCCAAAGATTTTTCAAGAGATTGTTTCTTTTCAAGGAAAACTCTTGCATCATTATCTTCTCCTTTTTCAATAGCAGCCTTGGCAAGATTAAAATATTTTTCAACTTCTGCAGAAATTTCATCTAAATTTCTTTTTGCTTTAGTTTCTTCTGCCATTACTGCGGCTGTTTCTTTTTTTACTTCTGCCAAATCTTCCATGGCATCTCTCAAATACTTGTCAATCATCTTGGAAGGATCTTCTAATTTGTCCAAAAGTTCATTGATGTTAGCTGAAATTATGTCCGAAAATCTACCTAAAATTCCCATATTTATTCTCCTTTGTTAATATTTTCATATTTCTTGCTCAATCTCTCCGCTTCATCATCGCTAAACGTTTCCAAAGGTGTATTGAGCATATCTTCCATTTGTTTTGCTTCCTTATTTTTTTGTTCTTTAATTTTTTTCCACCAAGTATAAAGTAGGAATATTACTACTACCGACAATGACAAAACTATTATTAAAGGCATTTTTGATTTTTGTACTGTCATTATTCGGTCAGCTGCTTCCGTAAACGCCTTTGTGAAAAATTCTTCTTCGTCTAAATCTGAATAATAATACTCCTCCAAATAGTCAAAAAGTATATTCACAGCTTCTTTATCCATCAAAACTTTGGTCTGTTTGCCACCCATTTGCCACATATGGTAGTCTCCGCTGTAGTATTCTTGAAATATCAGCAGAAAGTGTGCTTCATCTGAAAAATTATCATTATAAAATTTTTCTGCAAACAATCTTGCATCTTCATCAGTTGGAGTACTTTTACCGTTTAATTCTCCTGTTATGTATACATAGGGCTGTATTCCTGTTTTCTTATAGAAATATTTAAGACCTTTTTCCATTTGGCTCTTATTGCTTATCCAACCCAAATTATCCGTGAAATATTCAGTTTCATTTACATAACCGGCAGGAAGTGCGTCCCTTTTAATAGTTGATCTTGTTATTTCGTCCCCGGAATCTATTGAAATAAACAGAACTCCAATAAATACAAGTATTACAAACATTATAATAACAGCTGTACCGAATCCGGACTTTTTTGAAGAATTTTCGTTTCCGCCTGGAGGTGCCATGTAAGTTCCTCCGTAATGATTTCTTGTATACCTTCTTGATGAATAATATACTGTGCTTCTTCCGGAGCTCTCCGATCTTTTGTAAGATGAACTTCTTCCACCCCTGGATTTACCGGCACTTCTTGAGCTGAAACTTCTTCCTGAGGAAGAACTAAAGCTTCTACCTGAAGATGAAGACGACGATGATGTATTTCCTGAATTTCTTCCTCCTCTGCCCATTTAAATTCCTCCTATTTTTATTAAACCATTTGTCCTAAAATAAAAATCTCCGCCGTGCCGTTATATCGCAGCTTAGAACCCATCTTTATAGACAGGTGGGCACCTCCCGAAAACATCGCGCTCCCTTCGTCCCCTAAGGGGGAGGTCTGCATTCCAGATTTCGGAGTTCGGTTCCCTATTATGATATGTTGGATCATAAAATACGATATTAACTAACAAAGCAGAGATTTGTTTTAACTTTCTTGTTTATTATACATCAAAAGTTCAAAATAAACAATAGTTTATTTATAAAAAATATAAATTAATTTTTGTGGCTTTCATCATCAGATTCAATGAAATCATATGTTTCGTCTAATTTATCCATGAAAATTTTAGAAACCTTGTTGAATTCATTTTCATCTTGTATAGCTTCGAGGAATTCTTCTCCTTCTTCATTTACAACTTTAAGGACAACAAGCTCTCCGCTGTCGTCAAGCATATCTGCTTCGTCGTCAAATACGGGAATCAAAGCCATGTAGCGTTCATTATCCAATTCAAGTGTATCAGCGATTTCGAATTCATGCTCAACGCCGTCTTCGTCAACCAATGTCAAAATATTTGTGCTTATATCGTCCATAATTACCTCCATGCTGTTTAAAGGATACAGCAACCTTAATCTTGTACTTTATTTGCTACGATAATATTAAAACAATATTTTCAATATGTCAATACCCTATATTTATTTATTATGTCAAATAAATCTTTTTAACTTTGTGTAAAATTTATATTGATTTTTCACATATTATCATGTATAATAAAGTCAAACAAAAGAGAAATACAGAAAAGGAGGAAGCACCGATGTACGAATAATAAACGAAAACATTAAAGCTTAACTTAATAAAAAGATTAAGAAGTTTTCGTTAAGCACTATACAAAAAATCTGAAATGTACAATTTGAGATGTAAAACAGCAAGAATAATCGAAGATAGTAAGTTATTCAGACTTATACATCGAAAAGATTGAAAATTGAAAAGTTAATAGCAAGTAAAGTAAATAAAATTGTCGTACATGAAAAATAAAAACACGAATAAAAGCTAGACAATCAAAACAATCAAAAAGTACGTTTAAAGAAAAAGTCAAGTTTAAGTTAATTAAATAATTAAGTTTCTAAAAAAGAAATGAAATTGAAAATTAAATAAATGAGACAAAACAAGAATCGTTAAAATCGAGTAAGCAAAAAGCTAATGCAGAATTTAAAACCAAGATTTAACAGCCAAAGATTAACTCTTGAGTAACTTAAATTATAAAACTCCATAAATTCAAAAAACTGAAAAGCTTTAACAGAAATAAAAATACGAAGTTTATTAATGAAAGACAAAGTGTTAATTAAGAAAGCTTGAGAAATCAACATAAAGTTTATAGAATTCCATAGGTATCTTAAATACCAAAGATCTAAAGAATCATAACAAAATTGAATGAATATAAGCCGAAAAAGTAGAGTTCTCAAAAAACAGTTATAATCAGGTAAGAATAAAGGATTAATTGTACAGATAAGTTTTTGAGTATAGTAAGTAAGAACATAAACAATTTAACATGGATAAAGGATTAAAAAGATGATATTCTATCCTTTAATAAAAAAATTTTATAATATAGAAAAAGAAAAAAGATTAGAAATAATCTAGAATTATAAAATCGTTAAAGGTACAAGATAAATAAAGGAAGCACGGCTTCACGAGAATATAAAAAATCCTAAATATCCAAGAAAGACGAGATATATGATCGAAATAGAGAATAAGTAACCTAACTTGTATGTGTTGCAAGTTAGGTTACTTTTTTGTCCTTTTTCTCCCCTGCCTTATTATTATATGAATAAAGCTGCACAGATATTCATCTGCACAGCTTTTTATTATATTAGATGGCTTTATCCAAAGTTTCTCCGAGTTCTTTAAGTGAACCTTCATCAAACGGTACTTTAAGACCTGCAGAACGTACGAGGTCAGTAAACTTGAGGCTACCGCCCTTCCTTACATAATCAACATATTTGTTAAGAGCACTGTCGTAGTCTTTTTCTGCAAGCTGCCAGAATTGGAGGGCAATAGTTTCTGCCAATACATAATCTATGTAATAGAATGGTTGGAAGAAAATATGTCCTTGACGTTGCCAAAGTCTTCCGCTTTCATAAAATTCTATACCATCGAAATCGAGGTATGGACGATAAATCTTTTCAAGCTTTCTCCACTCTGCATTTCTTTCATCAGGTGTAAGATCAGGATTATCATAAACAATATGCTGAAAATGGTCTACCATTGTACCATAGGAAAGGAATGCGAGAGCGTCTTCAACCTGAGAAATCTTATATTTTTCGAGATCTTTTGGATCACTGAAAAATCTTCCTATACCCTTCCATGAAAGAAATTCCATGGACATGGAATGTGTTTCGGCAATATCCATCGTGTAACCATTGAGATATCCGTTTTTGTTTTTTCTGTTTAAATATCCCTCAAATCCGTGTCCGAATTCATGGAATGTTGTTCTTACAGCATCTTCTGTACCATTATAATTAAGAAATACAAAAGGACTTTCATAGGAAGCTATGCCGTCTGTATAGGCACCTACGCTCTTTCCATGTCTTGTAGGAGCATCATAGAGTTCATGGTCAAGCATAAAATCAATGTATTCTTTAAATAAAGGAGACATATCAGTAAATACCTGTCTTGTAATCTCCATCATTTCGTCAGCACTTTCACATCCATTAGGATTTCCATCTGCAAATCTGTACATATTATCATAAATTGTTATTTTATCAAGTCCAAGTCTTTTAGCTTGCTTTTTCTTAGCTTTAACGATTACAGGTACAATTTCATCTACAATTTGCTTGCGGAATACTGCAACATCATCTGCTGTATAGCTGTTTCTGTTCATACGAATATATCCAAGAGGTGTATAAGTCTTGTATCCCATTATATTTGCCTGTTTAGTTCTGTTTTTAACAAGCTTATCATATGTAGTTTCAAGAAATTCTTTTTCGCTCATATAGAAGTCTGACAAAGCCTGCATAGCTGCTTTTCTTACACTTCTGTCATCATCTGTAGTATACTTAGAAACTTCTTCAATTGGCATTTCTTTGCCGTTGAAAATAACCTTAGCATTAGCGTTAAATTCATCATATTGAGAAACAAGTTTGTTTTCTTCCTCCATGAGAGGAATAATTTCTTCTGTCATAGATTTTACATCAAATTCAAGATTAGAAATAAAAATTTCCCCAAATTCCTTTTTTATTTCATCAATACAGCCATTTTTAAGAATTTGTCTGCCAAAGTTAATTGTGGCATTGCTGTATGTAGGTCCTTTTTCGTTAAAAAATTCTTTTTCAGCCTTATAGAATTCATCATTTGTATTAAGGGTATTTCTTATATTGCTTAGGCTCATCATGCTCCCTACTTCAATAAGCCTGTCTCTGTAATCATTGATTATTTTTATTTGTTCTTCTGCTATAGTTGTTTTTGAAAATTTATCTGTTAAATTTTCAATATATTTGCATGCTGCATCCATATCAGGGCGAACATATTTAAATTCAGAAAATTTCATTTTAAATTATCTCCTTTTATTATTTTTTAAAAATACTTAAAACGCCGAGCAAAATACAGTGTTCGGCGTTTTAATTTTATATATTACAAAGTTTTTTCTATTGTTTCAGCAAGACCTTTAAGGGAACCTTCATCAAAAGGAACTTTAAGTCCTGCAGAACGTACGAGGTCAGTAAATTTCATTGTTCCAGCCTTCTTAACATATTCAACATATGTATTGAGAGCACTGTCATAATCCTTTTCTGCAAGTTGCCAGAACTGGAGAGCGATTGTCTGAGCAAGTACATAGTCGATATAGTAGAATGGAGAAGAATAAATATGCTGTTGACGTTGCCAGAGACAACCATCTGCATAGAATTCGATTCCATCGAAATCAAGGTACGGACGATAAATCTTTTCAAGTTTTCTCCACTCTGCATTTCTTTCATCAGGTGTAAGATCAGGATTATCATAAACTATGTGCTGGAAGTGGTCTACCATTGTGCCGTAGGAAAGGAATGCAAGGCAGTCTTCAACTTGAGAAATCTTGTACTTTTCAAGATCTCTCGGATCCTTAAAGAATCTTCCTACACCCTTCCATGCGAGGAATTCCATGGACATTGAGTGTGTTTCTGCAACATCCATTGTATAACCAATAAGAGCAGCATTCTTGCTGTTTCTACTGAGATATCCTTCAAATCCATGACCGAATTCATGGAATGTTGTTGTTACAGAACCGGCTGTACCATTGTAGTTAAGGAATACGTAAGGAACATTATGGCTCTTAACATCACTTGTGTATGCTCCTACTCTTTTACCTGGTCTATCCGGAGCATCATAAAGTTCATTATCAATCATGAAGTTTATGTATTCCTTAAAGAGAGGTGACATATCAGAAAATACCTGTCTTGTGAGTTCCATCATTTCTTCAGCACTTTCACAGCTCTTTGGATTTCCGTCTGCAAATCTATATGTATCATCATAAATTTCAAGTTGGTCAAGGCCGAGTCTCTTCGCTTGATTTTTCTTAGCCTTTACAATAACAGGAACTACTTCTTCAACAATTTGTTTACGGAATACCGCAACATCTTCTGCTGTGTAGCTATTTCTGTTCATACGAATATATCCGAGAGGTGTATATGTCTTATATCCCATCATATTAGCTTGCTTTGTTCTATTCTTAACAAGCTTATCGTATGTTGTTTCGAGGAAATCCTTGTTTCCACGATAGAAGTCTGACAAAGCCTGCATAGCTGCTTTTCTTACGCTTCTGTCATCATTTGTGATGTACTTGGATACTTGTGAAATTGTCATTTCCTCGCCGTTGAATTTAACTCTTGCGTTAGCGTTAAACAATTGGTATTCTGAAACCATCTTGTTTTCTTCTTCCATAAGAGGAATAATTTCATCAGACATGGATTTTGCATCAAATTCAAGATTAGATATAAACAAATCTCCAAATTCCTTCTTAATTTCGTTAAGATGTCCTGTAGCAAGAATTTGCTTACCAAACTTAACAATTACATTGCTGTATGTAGGATCTTTTACATCAAAAAATTCCTGCTCAGCTTTGTAAAATGCATTATTTGTGTCCTGTGTATTTCTGATAGAGCAAAGGCTCATCATACTTGTTACATCAATGTATCTGTCACGATATTGCTTTATAATTTCGATTTGTTCTTCAGCTGTTTTTGCATTTGCAAAATCCTTTGTAAGCTTTTCAACAAATTCGCATTCCGCGTCCATATCAGGACGAACATATTCAAATTCTGAAAACTTCATTTTAAAATATCTCCCTTTATATTTTTATAATAATTAACTATTTATGGCATTATTTACTGTTTCTGCAATTGAAACCAATGCCCCATCTTCAAAAGGAACTTTAAATCCTATTGAACGAACAAGCTCTGTAAATGTATCTTCCTTACTTCTTGATGTAAAGTCAACATATTTTTCCAGTGCTTCATTATAATCTTTATTCATCAAAGCCCAGAACTGCAATGCAATTGTCTGAGCAAGTACATAGTCAATATAATAGAAAGGTGCGGAGAACAAATGTTGCTGACGTTGCCAAAGGCAGCCATCTGCATAAAATTCTATTCCGTCAAAATCAAGGAACGGACGATAAATCTTTTCAAGCTTTCTCCACTCTGCGTTTCTTTCATCAGGTGTAAGATCAGGATTATCATAAACAATATGCTGAAAATGGTCTACCATACTTCCGTAGCAAAGGAATGTAAGTCTGCCTTCCAAATGAATGCGGTTTGCTTTTTCAACATCTTCCGGTTTAAAGAACTTATCCATTCCGGGTCTGGATAAAAATTCCATTGACATTGAATGAGTTTCATTAATTTCCATAGAGGAACCATAAAGCCCTGCGTTAGGATTATTTCTCAAAAGATATACATTAAATCCATGCCCGAATTCATGGAATGTAGTTCTTATAGAGTCCTCTGTACCATTATAGTTAAGAAATACAAAAGGGGCTTTATATTTAGATACACTGCTAGTGTAAGCTCCAACTCTCTTTCCCAGCTTTTCAGGGGCATCGTAGAGCTCATTATCAACCATATAGTCTATATATTCCTTCATCAATGGAGAAATCATTTCAAAGGTTTCCTTTGTTGCCTTAATCATATCATCGGCATTTTCAAAAGTCTTTGGATTTCCGTCTGGATATGAAGTTGACAAATCATAGAATGTAAGCTTATCAACACCTATTCTTTCAGCTTGAGCCTTCTTGAGCTTTGTTACAACAGGTACTATATCTTCAACTACCTGGCGGCGGAAGTTTGCAACATCTTCAGCTGTGTAACAATTTCTGTTTCTTCTTATATAAGCAAGCTCTGTGTAGCTATTAAATCCCATCATCTTAGCTTGTTTTGTTCTGTTTTTAACCAGCTTATCATAAGTTCCTTCGTAAAAATCCTTATGACTGCGGTAGAAATCTGAAAGAGCCTGAGCTGCTGCTCTTCTTATGCTTCTATCATCGCTGTCCATAAGCTTAGTAATAGCGGAAATTGTATATTCTTTTCCATTATAAGGAACTTTGGCATTGGCATTAAATGTCTGATATTCAGCATTCAGCTCATTTTCTTCCTGCATAAGAGGAACTATTTCGGGAATCATGGATTTAGAACTAAATTCCAAATTCTTTATATACATTTTCCCATATTCATCTGCAATTTCTTTCCTATAGGGACTTTCCAAAACTGCTTTTCCAAAATTTACAGAAGCACTTGAAAGTTTTGGACCTGTTTTATTAAAATAGTCTCTTTCTGCTAGATAGAATTCATCGTTTGTGTTTATTGTATGTCTTATATTAGCAAGACTTCTCATACTTCCTATTTCAGACATATTATCACGATATTCTGCAATAATTTTAATCTGTTCTTCTGCTGTCGAAGCCTTTTCAAAGTCTTCAGTTAGCTTGTTTATAACATTGCAGGCTTCTTCAACATTCGGTCTTTCATACTTAAATTCAGAGAATTTCATTACTACACCTCCCAGTATAATCAGCATAATTATTATATTATAAATATAGTAAAAAGTAAAGTCTTTGTTATATGTTAAATTTTTTATTATATATATATGACAAATTAATTATAAAAAAATTGTATATAACTCCAATTATATTTTAATTTATAATTATAAACAGCTAATAATTTGAAAAAAATGTCATAAAATTATTTTTATTTGGCGACAGTTTTAAACATAATTTTAAAGCTCTTTCCTTTATGCTTTTAGCATAAAGGATTTTTTTATTTTTAAACTGAAAGGATTATAAAAATGGCACTTACTTTAGAAATTTCTCCAGACACTATAACCGCCTATTTGTCCGGAGAAATAGATCATCACAGCGCGGCATATTTAAGAGAAAAAATTGATGATTCCATAGAAAAGAACTCTCCGGATGAGCTTGTATTGGATTTTTCAGGAGTTACTTTTATGGATAGTTCAGGAATAGGTCTTGTAATGGGAAGATACCGACTTATGTCCGAAATAAACGGACAGGTTACCATATCAGGCATTGATAAATCAACGCAAAAAGTTATGAAAATTGCGGGGCTTGAAAAAATAGTAAAATTTTCAATCGGAGGAAAAAGCAAAAATGAAAATAATAAATAAAATGAAACTTGAATTTATAAGCAAATCTGTAAATGAAGCTTTTGCCAGAACAGCTGTCAGTGGATTTATCTCCTGCCTTGATCCCACTGTTGAGGAAATTTCAGATATCAAAACTGCTTTGTCAGAGGCTGTTACAAATTCTGTAGTTCATGGTTACAAGGATAATATAGGAATTATTACCATAACCGCCGCAATTTACGACAATAATAAAGTTTCCATACGCATAAAAGATAAAGGTATCGGAATTGAAGATGTCAAAAAAGCCAGACAACCGCTTTTTACCACCTGTATCACAGGTGAAAGAGCCGGTTTGGGTTTTGCTGTTATGGAAAGCATGATGGATAAAATAAAAGTCTCTTCTACATACCATAAAGGCACTACTGTCATTATGGAAAAAACTATAAAGTCAAAGGAAAATGCAAATGTATAGTGTAGAATGCAGTAGAGATGAAATCATTGAAAAAAATGTTGGACTTGTACATGCCTGCGCCCACAAATTCACTAATAAAGGCATAGAATACGATGATCTTTTTCAGGCGGGCTGTATAGGCCTTATAAAAGCCACTGATGCTTTTGATGTAAACCGTGGAGTTCAGTTTTCCACATATGCCGTACCGGTAATATTGGGTGAAATCCGCAGACTTTTTAGAGACGGAGGCAGTGTTAAAGTAAGCCGAAGCTTAAAAGAATTATCTTTAAAAGTTACAAAACAAAAGGAAATACTAGAAAAAAAACTAGGCAGAGAGCCCACCGTTGAAGAAATTTCTAAAGTACTGGATGTACCTTCTGAAAACATTATTGAAGCTATAAATGTATCCGTTCCCCCTGTTTCACTTACTGCCGGAGAAGATGACGGTGGAGGCCAGATAGATATACCTGTAGAATCCCCTGAAGAAGAAATATCTTCCAGGCTATCTCTTATTCAGGTTATGGAAACTTTAAACGAAAATGATCGTAATCTTATAAATATGAGATATTTTGAACATTTAACACAAACTAAAACTGCCAAAGCTCTTGGCATGACGCAGGTGCAAGTTTCCAGAAGAGAAAGAAAAATACTTTTATCCCTACGCCAAAAGCTACTGGAGTAAAAGACAAAAACAATAAAGGTTGCCTGATTTTAAAAACCAGACAACCTTTATTGTCATATTGATTAAAAAGAAAGGATGGCAAATAATAAAATAACTGCAAGCTCTTTACGGAACTTGCAGTGTTAATGTTAAGATAAAATTATATTGTAATCTTAAATAGAACACTCTTGATTCCGAAGAGTTTTAAATTATAACATAAGTAAATGTATTCTGACTTAAATCTTTTACATATTTTGAACCTTCCCAAATTAAAAATTCAGTGGTTGTGAATTTAATCACATCAAAATACAACGATTAATACAGCAGCGGTCCTGTGCGGGATTCTAACCCGACTTCCTACAATAAAATTGTAATATTTACTTTAGTAACTAAATTATAATACTTATTTGTTGTAAAGTCAACAATTATTTTTATATAATCAGCTAAAAATAATATTAATATTTACTTAGTTTTAAAAAAAGTATTTAATAAAAATTCAAAAAACAAGTGCATTTTCCCTATTATTTTGATATAATTATATTTAAGAAATTTTTTTCAGAATGGATTTGATATTATGAAAATTTTAGCGGTAGACTCCAACAGTATTATGAATCGTGCTTTTTACGGTATTAAACTTCTCTCCACAAAAAAAGGAGAATATACAAACGCAATTTACGGATACATGAATATTCTTCTCAGCATTATGAATGATGTAAAACCCGATGCCGTAGTATGTGCTTTTGACCTTAAAGCACCAACCTTTCGTCATAAAATGTATGACGGATACAAAGCACAAAGAAAAGGTATGCCTGAAGAGCTTGCTCTACAAATGCCGGTTATAAAAGAAATTCTAACTTGCATGGGATATAAAATACTGGAAATTGAAGGTTATGAAGCTGATGATATTCTTGGAACCATAGCAAGAATTTCCACCGAAAGAGACGACTCCTGCGTAATTGCCACAGGAGATAGAGACAGCCTTCAATTAGTAAACAAAAATGTAAATATAAATCTTGCCACAACAAAGGCAGGCAAAAGTGAACATATTATTTTTGATGAACAAGCTGTTTTTGAAAAATATGGTGTATACCCCAAAGATTTAATAGAAGTTAAAGCACTTATGGGTGATAGTTCCGACAATATCCCCGGTGTAAAAGGAATAGGCGAAAAAACTGCCACAGCCTTGATAGCAAAATTTAAAACTCTTGACAATATATATGAAAATATTGACAGCAAAGATATTAAAAAAGGCGTAAGAGAAAAGCTTCTTGCGGATAAGGACAGCGCCTACATGAGCGAAAAGCTAGGCAGAATCTTCTGTGAAGTTCCAATCGACAATGATCTTTCACATTATATCCCCCAAAAAGGTAATCCTGAAAAACTTTATGAAATACTTGCAAGACTTGAAATGCACAATATGATTAAAAAATTAAATCTAAGCGAAAGCGTTTCCGAAGTTTCTGAAGAAATCTACGAAGAAAACTATGATATTAAATATATTGAATGCCAAAATCTTTCAGATATAAAATCAGATACAAACAGCGAACTTTTTGTAAAAATCGGATATGAAAAAGATGTTATAAACTCTCTGGATATTCTCTGTGAAAACTCAGTTTATTCTTATAAATCCAATAATGAACATGAGCTTTTAAACTCATTAAACGGTTTAAAGGGGAAACTTATATGCCATGGAGCAAAAAATCTTTATAAGAGATACATTAAAAACAATATAAAATTTGATATTATATCTTTTGATACAGAAATTGCTGCATATATCATAAATTCGTCTTCCTCTGATTATCTTGAAGAACATCTTTTTGCGGAAAATTCCAGTACAACAAAGATTGATAATCCTTTAGGAGATTATCTTTTCAGCCTGAAAAACTTATATTTAATTTTTAAAGTTCAGCTGGAAAATCAAAATCTTAATCCACTTATGTTTGATATAGAAATGCCTCTTACAAAGGTTTTGGCTTCTATGGAAGAAGAAGGATTCCGAATTGATAAAAACAATTTGATTGAATACGGAAAAGAAATGGAACAATCCATTAACGAGCTTACAAAAAAAATATATGAAGCCGCAGGTGAGGAATTCAACATTAATTCTCCTAAGCAACTTGGTGTAATATTGTTTGAAAAGTTGGGTCTGCCGGTAAAGAAAAAAACTAAAACAGGTTATTCCACCAGTGCAGAAATTCTGGAAAATCTTGAGGACAAGCACGAAATAGTAAAATATATTTTGCAGTACCGCAGAGTGGCAAAATTAAATTCCACCTATGTGGAAGGTTTTCTCAAGCTTATTGACGACAGCGAGAGAGTTCACTCAAGCTTTCAGCAAACAGAAACCAAAACAGGAAGAATAAGTTCTACAGAGCCAAATATGCAGAATATTCCCGTAAGAACTGAAATAGGTGCAAATCTCAGAAAATTCTTTACTGCAAAAGAAGGCTATGTACTTGTTGACGCTGACTATTCACAAATTGAGCTACGTGTTCTATCCCACATGGCACAGGACAAAAACATGATGAATGCTTTTATAAACGGTGAGGACATACATCTTAATACTGCATCGCAAGTATTCGATGTCCCTCCTATATTTGTAACACCTATTATGAGAACCAGAGCTAAAGCTGTAAACTTCGGTATTATCTACGGAATGGGTGCATTCTCTCTTGCTAAAGATATTGGTGTATCTGTTAAAGAAGCTGACCTTTATATTAAAAATTATTTAAACACCTACAGCGGAATTAAATCATTCATGGACAATTGCAAAGATTCAGCTTACGAAAAGGGATATGCTTCCACTATTTATGGCAGAAGAAGATATATTCCAGAGCTTAAATCTTCTAACCACAATATTAAAAACTTTGGTGAAAGAGTTGCTATGAACATGCCTATTCAAGGCACAGCTGCTGATATAATTAAAATTGCCATGGTTAAAGTATATGATGCTTTGGAAAAAGCAGATCTTGGAGCAAAGCTTATTTTGCAAGTTCACGACGAACTTATAGTTGAATGCCCTGAAGAAAATGCCCACAAAGTCAAAGAATTACTTAAATCCGAAATGGAAAATGCAGTTAAGCTCAGTGTACCACTTATTGCCGATGCAAACATTGGAAAAAGCTGGTATGATGCCAAATAATTGACCGGTTACTGAAATAAAATATGTACAAAAAGCCCATGTATAACAAAGCAATTTAGCTTATATACATGAGCTTATTTTATTTTTTTAGTGATTGATATTTTATACCTTGATAGGAATTTCGTCTTGACATTTCTTTATCTATTTCATTTATCACCACAAGCTTTTTAAGACTCCATAAAGGACCTATCAATGTATCCTTGGCTCCGTCCCCTGTCACCCTTTCTATGACAAGTTCAGGCGGAAAATATTCCAGCTGATCACAAACAGTATTAACATAATCTTCTCTTGTCATCAGTTCAAATTCGCCATTTTTATACTGCTGAGCCATTCTTGTGCCTTCTATTACGTGCAGAAGATGAATTTTTACTCCGTGAAGCCCCAATGTTGCAATTTTTTTAGCAGTTTCCACCATCATTTCGTGAGTTTCTCCGGGAAGACCGTTTATGATATGAGCAGAAACATTTATACCACGTCTTTGTAGCTCTTTTACAGCATTTTCAAATTGAGAATAGGTATGTCCCCTGTTAATTCTTACACCTGTTTCATCATAAATTGTTTGAAGTCCCAATTCCACAACTAAATATGTTTTCTTCGAAAGTTCCTCTAAATAATCAAGGACATCTTCAGGAAGTGCATCTGCACGGGTAGCTATAGCAAGTCCAACTACATTTTCCTGGTTTAGTGCTTCCTCATATTTTTGTTTGAGTACTTCCACAGGAGCGTAAGTGTTAGTAAAAGCCTGGAAATAGGCAATATATTTTCCGTGCCATTTGTGTTCCATTAATTTTCTAACATCATCAAATTGCTCTGTAATAGATTTATGCGGATTGCCTGCAAAATCACCGCTTCCCTGCCCTGAACAATAAGTACAGCCACCTTTTCCCACGGTGCCGTCAATATTAGGGCAGGTAAATCCGCCGTTTAAACTTATTTTAAATACCTTACAGCCGAATTTTTGTTTATTATAGTATGTAAGGGTATGATATCTTTTATTTGTATCGGAATATTTAAAAGGATTTTCTGTTTTCAATTTTACGCCTCCTTATTTACTCAAATATCTCTTTTTATATTTTATCATAATTTTTTATAAAAGAAAATAAACCTCAATGAAATTTCATTGAGGTTTTATTTGGAGGTGACACCCAGATTTGAACTGGGGAATAAAGGTTTTGCAGACCTTTGCCTTACCGCTTGGCGATGTCACCAACTATGGAAAAAA
>SAMEA104404097__coassemble_2254_pt1 | contig 13772 bp, 15 predicted proteins | sample SAMEA104404097__metabat2_high_PE_069 | metagenome-assembled genome bin SAMEA104404097 (sample SAMEA104404097) | Balaenoptera acutorostrata
GGAATAAACAAGTGCCTTTTCTTCGCCGTAAAATCCATTTATTTCATCAGCAAATTTTATTGCTGTTTGATCATCCGGTACAATAAAAATAGCATTTTTTTGATACTGGTTGCAATAGCTATATATAAAATGAGATTTATGTATGGGGGATAAACCTGACATAAGTACGGGAGTTTCTCCGTTTTCTATATTAAGTGCCATATCCCTGAATTGCGGCAGGGCGCACAATAAACTTGAGAATTTTTTCATATTACACCTCACCTTAAATTCCTAGTAATTTATTTACGTACATACATATCTATTTTATTGCTTTTTAAATAAAAAGTCCAGCAAATTTTGAAATATAAAAATAAAACATTGCTTTGTTTATAATTAAATATTTCAGTTTAGATTACAAATGCAAAAGAAAAATTAAATGTGGCATAAATTGAAGCAATATAGTATAATAAAATTTACATAAATCAAGAGGTGTAAAAATGCAAAGAAAGATGATTTTAAACGGTACAATGCTTGATTATAAATTATACCGCAGAAATACAGGAAAAATAATAATTTCAATTAAACTTGACGGGGAAGTTCATATTACGGCAGGTAAAAAAGCTAGGATTTCCGATATAGAAAAGTTTATCAGGGAAAAAGAAGATTTTATATTTTCAGCCAGAGAAAAAAGATTTAACAGCAAATCTAACATGAATTTAAATTGTAATTTTAATGCAGGGGAAAAGTATAATCTTTGGGGAGAAGACTATGAGATAGCGTTAAAAAAATCAAAGTTAAGTAAAGTAATTAAAGAAAAAGAGTTTTTAACTTTTTATTGCGAGGATGTTGAAAATTACAATTTAAAGAAAAATCTTATGGAAAAATTTGCTGATAATGAAAGAAAAATAGTATTTGAGAATTTATCCGAAAAGGTATATAATGATATGAAAGATAAAATCGGTAATAAGCCGATAATAAAAACAAGAAAAATGAATAATTGTTTGGGAGTGTGCCATTACAAAAGTGGATTTATAACCATGAATAAAAATCTTATTAATTATCCTTTGAACGTAAGCAATTATGTTATGTATCATGAATATATTCATTTTATATATCCAAATCATGGAAAAGATTTTTATAATATGCTTGAAAAATATGTACCGGACTACAGAGAAATTGATGAAATAATTTATAATTAGGAGGTTTTCAATGTTACAAAAAGTACTGTTTATATTAATTGTTTTAGTTATTTTTTTATCAGGATATTTTTATTTTATTGATCCCGGAAATACAGAAACTGAAAACAGTCCTCTTCCACAAAATCCGTCAAAATATATTTGGATGGATAGCAATGAGGAATTGGAGCTTATACAGTTTAACAGAGATTATTCTCAAGGAGAAAGGATGCTCATTAAAACTAATTTTGGAAATATCAAGATAGTACTTTATCCTGAAAAAGCTCCAAAAGCCTGTGAAAACTTTATTTCCCTTGCAAAACAGGGATTTTATTCAGGACTTAAATTTGATCAGCCAAAAGAAAATTATTTTATAAAGTCGGGTGATCCTAAGGACGGAACCGGAGGAAGAAGCATATGGGATAAGCCATTCCCTAACGAATACAGCATTGATCTTTGGAATTTTAGAGGTGCAATAGGAATGGTCTCTTCTGAAAAAAATAAAAATGGAAGTCAGTTCTATATCATATGCAACAATGATATTAATGAAAAAATGATATCTGATATGGAAAAAGCTGAATTTCCGCAAAAAGTAATAGATAAATATAAAGAAGTAGGCGGAGCACCGTGGATCGATGGAAAGCATACTGTTTTCGGACATGTAGTCAGCGGTATGGATATAGTCGATAGAATATCAAATAACTCAAGCGATGAACCTGCGGTAATAGAAGAAATAATAATGGAATAGAGGAAAACAAAAATGATAGATGCAAAAATAAAGAGAATTAACGAACTCGCAAAAAAAGCTAAGGAACAGGGACTCAGTGAAGAAGAAAAACTTGAACAAAAGAAATTAAGAGAAGAATATGTCGCAGGTTTTAGAAGAAGCTTAAAGGCTCAGCTTGATAATACCTATATAATAGATAAAGACGGCAATAAAGTAAAAGCCGGTTCCCAAAATAAGTAGAGAGTATGTACTATGGAAATATTACTTATAATATCTCTTTTTATTAATCTAACAGCGCTTATATGCATATTTTTTCTTATAGGAAAAATGTCATCTTTGCAAAAAAGTATGATTAAACACAGAAATACAGCAGGAGACCATGAAGAATTTTCTCAGCTCAGGCAAGAGGTAAACACTTCTGTTAAAAACTTTGCCGATATGACGAATATGATGCTTTCCAAATCATTTTCCGATAGAGATAAGTATTTGCAACAGATTTGTGCGGATATGGAAAAGCAGCAAAATAATATTCAAAGAAGTATAGGAATGTATATAAATCAGCAGGAAAATCGTTTTGGAAATTTTGCGAGAGAAAGTGCTCTGAGATTGGATGATATAAGAAGTACGGTAGAAAAAAAACTTTCTTATTTGCAGGATGATAACAGTGCAAAGCTTGATGAAATAAGAAAAACTGTTGATGAAAAGCTTTCTGAAACATTAAATGAAAGAATGACACAATCATTTCAAATTGTAGAAGATAGATTGGAACAGGTTTACAGAGGACTTGGAGAAATGCAAACATTAGCTTCGGGAGTTGGGGATCTTAAAAAAGTGCTTTCTAATGTGAAAACAAGAGGAGTGTTGGGAGAAGTTCAGCTCGGAGCTATTTTAGATGAGATTTTATCTCCTGAACAGTATGACAAAAATGTTATTACTAAAAAACATTCACAGAGTTTTGTAGAATTTGCGGTAAAAATACCTCAACAAAACAGCGATGATACAGTTTATCTTCCAATTGATGCGAAGTTCCCGGCGGATGCTTATACTCAGCTGCTTGATGCTTATGAAAGCGGAGATGCCGAAAAAGTTAATGTGGCTGCAAATGTGCTTAAAAACAGAATAAAATCTTTTGCAAAGGATATAAGGGATAAATATCTTGATCCTCCAAATACAACAGATTTTGCTATAATGTTTTTACCATTTGAGGGACTTTATGCTGAAGTTGTAAACAGGGGAATGGTAGAAACTCTTTTGAGGGAATACAGAGTAAATATAGCAGGTCCCAGTACAATGGCGGCTCTTTTAAACAGTTTGCAAATGGGATTTAAGACTTTTGCACTTCAAAAAAGAAGTGCTGAGGTTTGGAATGTGCTTAATGCTGTTAAAACAGAGTTTGATAAATTTGCACAGGTGCTTGAAGTTACTCAGCAGAGATTGGAACAGGCAAACAGCGAGCTTGATAAACTTGTGGGAGTAAGAACAAGACAGATAAGAAAAACACTTTCAGCTGTTACAAGTCCTGCGGAGTTTCAAATAAAAAATGAAGAAAACCAAAATTAGAGTCATAAAAGAGTATATATATGATATATGTATAAATAAGGGGGATGATGTGCGATGGAGCTTTTAAAGAGAAGCTGGGCAGTAGTAAATTTGGACGCTGTAGCGGAAAATATTAATAATATAAAGAAAATAGTTAGTCCCGGCTGTATGCTTATGGGCGTAGTTAAAGCTGATGCATACGGGCATGGAGATAAATATATAAGTGATGAATTGGTGCGTTTGGGAGTAAATTGGTTTGGTGTTTCCAACATAGATGAAGCTATCTCTCTCAGAAAGCAGGGAATATATCACCCTATTTTAATTTTTGGACATACACCTCCGAGATTTGCTAAAACAATCAATGAATATAATATAACACAGACAGTATATTCTATTAATTACGCAAAGGAACTTGACAAAGCTTGCCAAAAAGAAGGAGTTACTATTGATATTCATATAAAGGCGGATACCGGAATGTCAAGAATAGGATTTATGGCAAATGAGGATAACAGACAGAAATCTGTTGAAGAAATAGAAGAAGTATGCCATATGAGTTCTTTTAGACCTTATGGAATTTTTACACATTTTTCTGTAGCTGATGAGCTGAGTGAAGAATCCAAAGATTTTACCAGATATCAGTATAAAAATTTCATGGATACCATTGATGAACTTGAAAAAAGAGGAATAACTTTTAAAATAAAACATTGCTGCAACAGTGCAGCTACAATTTGCTATCCTGAAATGCATCTTGATATGGTAAGAGCTGGAATTATAATTTACGGACTTTCTCCAAGCAAAGATTTAAAGGGAATGTTACCACTTAAACCTGCTATGGAGCTTTATTCAACAATAACTTTGGTAAAAGAAATTGAAAAAGGAACAAGTATAAGTTACGGAAGGACATTTATTGCTGATAAAAAAATGAAAATTGCAACTGTAGCAATTGGATATGCCGATGGTATAGAGAGAGAGCTTTCCGACACCGCTTATATGCTTGTAAGAGGTAAAAAAGCGAAGGTAGTCGGCAGAGTTTGTATGGACCAATTGATGCTTGATGTAACTAATATACCTGATATACAGGAAGGCGATATAGTTACTATTGTTGGGTCAGACGGAAATAATTCACTGACATTTGATGAAATGGCTGAGATAGGCAATACTGTAAACTATGAAAAAATTTGTATAATAGGAAAAAGAGTTTCAAGAATTTATACCAGAGGCGGAAAAGAAATAGGCGTTGTAGATTATGTAAGAAGAAATATAGATATGTAGTTTAAAAAACCAAGAGGGGATTTATATGAAACTTGCAGAAGCACTTCTTATAAGAGGAGATTTGCAGAATAAAATTTATGAAATGAGAACAAGGCTTTCTAATAATGCTTTGGTGCAGGAAGGCGAAGAAACGGCGGAAAATCCGGAAGAACTTTTAAATCAGACAGAGGAACTTTTAAAAAATCTTCAGGAGCTGATTGCAAAGATAAATCTTACTAATGCAACAGTAAAAAATAGCGGAAAAACAATGACAGAAATTTTGGCTGAAAGAGATTGTCTTAAACAAAATATATCTATTTACAGAGATTTCCTCAGCGAGGCCAGTATGACAGCAAAACGTGCCAGAGGAAGTGAAATAAAAGTTTTAAGCTCTGTTTCTGTGGCAGAGCTTCAAAAGCAAATAGATAAAAAATCCCAAAATCTTAGAAAACTTGAACTGGAAATTCAGCAACTCAATTGGACGAATGATCTTATAGATTAATGAATTAAGGTTATTTAAGTTTAAAGGGCGGATACAAAAATTTTTGTGGGTATGCCGTTTGAGAAGCGTTTGGGTTCAAGTCCCTACTTTATTTTTAGTTCTCAGCATATTTACAATGGCATTTTTATTTATTATTTTTATTACCGGGTATCGACATTAAGCTTAAAAAGGGCGGGATTGGGGGATAAAAAGGGACTGTATCATACATGATACAGTCCCTTTTTCTAGCTATTATTTATTCCGGAAGCTCAGGTTTTTCAAAATAATTGTCTGAACTTTGTGAGTTATTGCTGTTTTTATCAGAAGGTTTTTGGGAATTGTCTTTATATCCCAAAGTATTTTTATTTATAAGAGAGCCACCATTTATTGCTTTATGACCGTTCATATTAGAAACAGTCTTAATATTATTTTCGTAGGAAATATTATCTGATCTTGCATACAATTTGTTAATTGTACCGTTTCCATAGAAATGAGCAGGTGTAAATGTATAGGACTCAAGGATTTTTGAATTATTGAGTTTTACATTTGCAGGGAAGTTTACCGTTAAGTAGCAGTTATTAACATTAATAATGGAAATATCATTCCAAAGTTTTGGTTTGTAACCGCCTATACCAATATGTGTGTATCCCTTCCAGCCTTCTGCAAGATTTTTCTGTTCAAGATTAACCACACAGTAAACTAAAGATTTACTAAACTCTGTTTCGCCTGAAATGGTAACTGTAGGAGGAAGTTCTCCTCTAAGGCTTCTAAGCCTGAATTCATCCGCAGTTACATTGTTAAATTCAGATTTCCAACCGCCGAAATTACTGAAAATAATATTTCCGCCCACATTTACGTTGTCAAGCTTAATATCAGCGTTGTAGTTTTCCATAATTATATCTCCGCTGATTGAAAGATTCTTAAGAACCAGTGGATTTTTGCTGTTTGGAGCTTTGATAATAAGGTTACCATCAATTTCTTTGTTGCTGAGTGTAACTCCGTCAGAGGAAATCATAACATCAAGACATTCTTCTTCACTGATATATTCTCCAGGGGAGCTGATATCCAATTTTTCAGGAGTTTTTTCAGGTTCACTATTTATTTCTTCTGAAGATGAAGTTTCAGGTTTAGAAGAAGATTCTTCAAATTCCTGTGATTCTTCCGAACTTTCAGAAGAGCTAATATCCGAGGAACTTTCCTGAATATCATTATCCGGTTTTTTGAAAATTACAAATACAATAACGAATATACATACCAGCAAAATTATTATAGCAGTTGCCAGTATTGAAATCAAAATATTAAGTTTACCTTTCATATTGTTATCCCTCCCATTTTACATCAAATAGTATGTTTAATAATTTATTCTGCAAAAAGATATTTCTGAGGTTCTTTTAAAAATCGCTTAAATGCTTCAAAAGATTCATCGCTGATATCGTGTTCCATTTTACATGCATCTTCCACGGCAATTTTCTCATTTACTCCGAGTGATAAAAGAAAACTCGAAATTACCTGATGTCTGGAATATATTTTTTTGGCTATGTACATTCCAGAGTCTGTCAGTGTTATAAATCCATTTTGATCGATACTGATATACTCTTCTTTTTTAAGTATTCCGACTGCTCGGCTTACACTTGGTTTTGAATATCCCATATGATCTGCAATGTCAACTGAACGTACAGAACTTAATTTTTGAGATAAAATAAGTATTGTTTCAAGATACATTTCTCCTGACTCCTGTAAAGCCATTGAAATTCCCCCATTCTTACGCTTTTATAATATAAGTGCTGGTTTTTTATTAAAATATTGCCTTTTTATTAAAAAGCGAGGATATTTTTTGTTATTATTTTAGTTATTATACCATAGATATTATCTCATTGCAACAGTAAAGACATGAAGCAGATGCTAACTAGTATTGACAGAAGAGAGATTTTGATGTAAAATAACACAGTAATTTTAAAAATAAGCCCTCATAGTTAAATGGATATAACAAGCCCCTCCTAAGGGCTAGTTGTAGGTTCGATTCCTACTGGGGGTGCCATAGTAGACAAAAATAAAGTTTTATAAATTAAGGAAACATTGTTTAAATATATACAAGAAGTGGAAAACCACAATTTTAAAATTATAAGGAATAAAATTAATTAAATAATATGAGACAAAAAAGAATATTAATTTAAAAAACATCTGCTTGATATTTACAAAGCAGATGTTTTTTGTATAAAAGAGAAATAACTTTCAGTTAAAATCTAAGAGATAAACAGCTAAGACCACCATCGATTTTTCTGTATTCAGATGTATCCACTACAATAACTTCATATCCGGCCTTTTCGATAGCTGCCTTTGTTTTTTCGTATCCGGCAGGAACGAGAACTTTATTATTAACCCAAATGCAGTTGGCGGAATATGATTCATCTTCAGAAATAATAATTTTATTGTATTTTGAGAAAACTTCCTTATCAACAAATTCTCCTGCTACCAAGAGGTTGTTATTTTCGAGATAAGCAAGACCTGTTTTAAGATGTAGAACTTTTTCAAGAGGAACAATTGAACCTGTGTGACCGTGTTTTTCCAAAGCAGAGATAAATTGTTTGCAACCTTCTTCATTAGTTCTGGCAGAAAGACCGATGTAAAAATGGTTTCCCACCATCATAACGTCTCCGCCTTCCATTGTACCTGGAGAAGTAATGTATTCAATTTGATCATCACGGTAGAATTTTTTTATTGTATCAACCATGTATTTGGATTCTTCACGTCTGGAGTCAGCACCAGGATTGGAAATAATAGCACAGTTAGGTGTCAAAACTGCTGTATCTTCAACAAAGCATGAGTCAGGAAATTCTTCCATTGCAGGCAAAACAGTTACGTTTACACCACAGGATTTAAGTGCTTCAATATATTTTTCATGTTGTTTGAGAGCAAGTTCATAATTTGGTTTACCATATTGAGGATTAGAAGTAATTCCATCAATAATGGATTTGGAAGGGGTTCTTACAATAACATTTTTGAACATAATAATTATCTCCTTTACATTTTTTAAGATATATTGTATACTGTATACAATATACTAGCATATAAAAATTATTTTGTAAACAGGTTTAAATAAAAATTTAAAAAATATGTTGAAAATAAATAAATTATAAATTAGAATTTGTATAAACAATTCAAATAAAATTTAATATATAAAGGGAGGGCAAAATATATGCAATACCTTTCATTGAAAGAACATGTATATAACTATATTTCCGAAAAAATAAACGATGGCATACTGCATGCAGAAGATAAATTAAGTGAAATACAGATAAGTGAAGAACTTAATGTCAGCAGAACACCTGTAAGAGAGGCGCTTATTCAGCTTGCATCTGATGGTTACATAGAAAATATGCCTAGGAAGGGTTTTAAAGTTAAAAAAATAGATGAAAAAGATGCAGCGGAAATATATAATGTCATTGGGCCTTTGGACGGCAGAGCTGCATATTTGGCTGTGGATAATATGACAGATAAAGATATAAATAAAATGGAACTTTTGCTTTCATCAATGGACAAAGCCATAGAAAAATCAATGTTCCTTGAGTATTATGATTTACAGCTTAAATTCCATGATACATACATTCAAAAGTGCGAAAATCCTTATTTAATTGAACTTATTGAAAAAATAAAGAAAATATTTATAAGAAAAATCTATGTTTTTGACGAAAATAAAAGTATGAAAGAAATACTTAAATACACAAATGCAGAGCATTATAAAATACTGGAATTATTTAAAAATAAAAATAAAAATGAACTTCAAAATTATCTACGAGATGTGCATTGGTGCAGTGAAAAAGCTAAATTTGATACATTGAAGTAAAAAAAATTCCTCGATTAATCGGGGAAATTTTTTTATGGAAAAATAAAAGTATTGAACAGAAAAATACGATATGATAAAATTATTATAGAAAATATGAAAAAGGGGAAAGCGGAAAACCGCAGTGCTTGTTATGAAAAAATATATTTTAATTTTGATAATGACAGCTTTGGTTCTATGCTCATGTGGCAGGAGGGACGAAAACAATACTTCGGAAATACAATCCTCCGCAGACAACTCCGAAAGCAGCACACAGTCCGTATCGGAGCAAAGTGAGAAACCTCAGACTACAGATTTTAAACCAATGGAAAAGAACGATGAAGCTTGGTGGTGGCAAAATTATATTTCTCAAAGAGCTTATGATTATCAAATGGAATACCCCACAAATTCCTCAGCTAAAAATCAGTTTAACGAATTAAGAGAAGTTATGCGCCTTGCTTACCAAAAGGGTTTGGCTGAGATGACAGAAAGAAGCTTCTGGTCAGCAAAGCTTGAGGATTTGCAAAAGCTCGCTCCCGAAGCTCTGGGAAAGAAAGATTTATCTCATATTTATACGGATTTTTTAACTGATGAAAACGGAGTTACAACAATTTATGTACAAATATTATCAGAAGAGAACTACAATGAATCAGGTACCGGAGATTGGGCTTTTACCGTAACTAAAGTAGAATATACCGACGATTACACAGCGGAAATAACCGTTGAAACCGATAGTATAGAAAGAGTATTTACTTTTGTTCAAAGCTCCAAAGATGTTTACAGACTTGTAAGTGTTTCGGAAAATTTTAAAAATGCCGATAGTGAAGAAGTAAAGCTGGAGTTTACCTCTGAAATTCCCGCAAAAACATATAGTAATTATGAGGATTCACTGCTGAATAACGAATATAATATTCTCATGCTTGACGAAAACAGAATTTTAGATGTCTATGAAGAATATTTTATCGGAATTTGCGAATTTGCAATTAAAGATGTAAATGATTTGGAAAAAGAACCCGAAAAATTATTCCACTTTTTACTGAAAAAAGATGAATCTACCGTTGGAGAAAGATTTTATATCAACAGTAAAGGTAATTTGATAATAACAACCAATAAGCGAATAGCGGAAGTTTCTGTTAAGGACGGAAGTATCATAAAAGAAGTTCCCGTGGGAAAGAATTATCTTCATACCGATTTTACCTCTTGGGGCAACAATTATGTTGTTGATGAGGACTTAAATTATATGGCATATGCCTCGGAAGAAGGGGTTTTTGTCGAAAATCTCAATGACGGAAAAGCCATTAAAGTTTGTGATACCGAGCCTTCAAAATTCTTTTTAAGTGCCAATGTTATTGAAATAAAGGATGGCATTCTTACTTATTTGAAGAATGAATATTATGACGGGCTGGACAGACGCATTTATTTTGATATCGAAAAGGGTTGTGATGTTGAGCCTGAATTAAAAATTCCACATCCGAAAACCGAGAATTTCGTCTATAAAAGAATTATCGGCGACAAAGCTATCGGCGATATAATGGACGGCAGAATGAGCAGTAACTATTGGCTCGAAACTTATAACATTAATACAGGAGAAGTTAAGCAAATTCCAAACAGAGAAAATTATAATGGGTTACTGATTACAGACAGCGAAGTTTACGTTATATGTGCAGATAGAAAACATACGGAGCTTAGAAAAATAAATCTTGATACGGGACTGTTAGATGAACCGATATTTACTGCGGAAAGCGGTGATATTACTTTTAAACAGCTTGGAGATAAAATAATGGTTGATTTAACTGCTTATGATTCGGAAGGAAATTTAAGTACAAAATACACAATAGTTTTGGGATAGTAAAAAAAATTAAAACGGAGCGTATCAAATACACTCCGTTTATTAATACTAAAAAGATGATTTTTATTCGTACTTTTTAACTTTTCAGATATTAAAAAGTTAAAAAATCATTTTTACTTTTCTAATTTCGAGTTTTGGGATAAGTCGTAATCCACATCATAGCGGGGGATTTCGTAGCCGTCGTTTCTCCAGCTGTCAATGAGTTTGCCGAGAATATTGCTGTTTGTTTCGGAAACAGCATGAAGTAGATAGATAGCTCCCTCGTGAGTTGCCCCATAAACCTTTTGAAATGCCGCATCGGGGGCCATCTGCTTATTAGGATCCCAATCAGCATAAGCAAAACTCCAGAAAACTTGCTTATATCCCAAGGACTGCAAAAGAGAAGCAGTTTGTTCGCTGAAAGCTCCTTCGGGGTAACGGAACAGAGTCATCTTGTAGTCATATTCATCCAACATATACTGATGAAGCTTCATAGTGGCTTCCATGGCATCTTCGAGAGAAATTTTGGTATAGTTAGGATGCCCGGCACTGTGATTACCTACAATATGGCCCTCATCAATCATCCTTTTAATAAGTTCCGGATTTCTCTTGGCATATTCTAAAGTAACAAAGAAGACAGCATGTGTATCTTTTTCTTTTAAAACATCAAGAATACTTGCAGTATTGCCGTTTTCATATCCTTCGTCAAATGTCAAATAAATTTTCTTTTCTTTAGGTGCTATAAAATGAGCATCATATTTTCCATATTTTTCTTGAAGCCCCGTGCAGGCAATAGGTCTGTTTTCGTCATCTTTGTGAACACCCGGTCCCCATGGTATATAATCACCGTTTAATTTAGCAATTTCTTTTAAATCCGGTGGGGGAAGTTCTTTTTCCTCTTCCTGTTCTGATTTATCTTCATCTTCATCTTCATTTTTTTCCGGTTCTGTTGATGATTCTTCTTCACTGCTGTTATCAATAACTTCATCAGCCGGAATTTCTTCTGCACTGTTATTAACATTCATTTCGCTAATTTGAGAAGAATTTGAGGAACCCTCGGAAGAACTGTCTTTTTCATTATTGTTTCTTGAAACACAGCCTGTAAATATAATTGATAATGCTAAAGTAAAGGCTAATAATTTATAAAATCTCATATTTGACCTCCATTAAATTGTTTATGCAAAATAAATATGTCTATATATAATATTCTATCATTTTTAATATAATTTTCCAGTATAAAAAGGCGAATTTAATAAAAATTTAACTATTTATACGGAAAATGAATTTAAAAAATTTAAGCGAAACTGTATTCTACCTAGATTAAAGTTTCGCTTAAACTCAATTATTATGCATTGTCCAAGTCTTTAAAAAGAAGGTTTACGCACCATATGCCACAAATAGCAACAATTGTGTAAATTATTCTTGCACCTATAGAAAGCTGACCTCCGAAAATCCAGGCTACTAAATCAAATCCGAAAACACCTATAAGTCCCCAGTTAAGAGCACCAACAATCGTTAGAATTAATGCAATTTTATTAATCATAAAGCTAAATCCTTTCTTTAATATTTACGATTATATTTTTAACGATATTTTTAAAAATATACAAGATTTTAAAAAACAGGTGAATTATTATAAAAAATTTGATATGATATAATATAAAATGACATAAAAAATTAACGGCATGATATATAATTATTCTAAAAAAGACTTTTCAAAATTGTGAGGAAGTTAAAATGATAAAAAGTATTACAATGCAAGCTCCCGCAAAGTTAAATCTATATCTTGATATAGAAGAAAAACTGGAAAACGGATATCATAATATGAAAATGATAATGCAAACAGTGACATTGTTTGATGATGTAAAAATAGAAAAAAACAAAAGTGGAAAAATTGAAATATATTCATCAAATAATAAAATGCCCCTTGATGAAAAAAATATTGCCTATAAAGCGGCAGAGGCTTTTTATAAATTAGGAAAAGCGGAATTCACAGGACTTAAAATAACAATAGATAAAAAAATACCAATGGAAGCCGGTATGGGTGGCGGAAGTGCAGATGCTGCCGCTGTACTTAATGGGCTAAACATTACGGAAGAAAGCAATATATCCGAAGAAGAAATGCTTAAAACAGCGTGTTTATTGGGTGGAGATGTTCCTTTTGCATTAAAAGGCGGAACTTGTTCAGCAGAAGGAATAGGAGAAAAACTTAATTCTCTTAAGCCTATATCAAACATGGCTTTTGTAATTATAAAGCCTGATGCAGGTGTTTCTACAAAAGAAGCTTTTCACAGATTTGATGAAGAAAAAATTAAAAATCAGGACAGATATACTGATATTATAAAAGCGTTGGAATTAAACCAAAGAGAAAATATTATATCTGATATGCAAAATATTTTTGAAAATCTCTGCCCTTTAAAAGAAGTAAGGGAATACAGAGATATTCTTTTAGATGCGGGAGCAGAAAAAGCTATGATGACAGGTTCGGGCTCGGCTGTTTTCGGAGTTTTTAAAAATATTGATGATGCTGAAAAAGCGGCTGAAAAAATCAGAAAAGAGATAAAAAATGTTTGGACGGCAGTTCCATTTAGTAAGGGAGCTTGTCCTAAAAATTAGGGAGGGATAAATTTGTCCGTAAAATTAAGCACGGAAATAGCTTATTTAAAAGGGGTTGGAGAAAAAAGAGCCGCCCTGTACGGCAAATTGGGAATAAAAACAATAGGAGATTTACTGCATTATTATCCCAGAGACTATATTGATGCCACAAAGCCTTATACCTTGGAAAATGCCCCTTTGGGAGAAAATGTTGTCCTTAAATTAACTGTATTAAAAAAAAGCGGAAAAGGGATAATAAAAAAAACAATGAGCGTGTTAAAATTAAGCGCATTTTATGATACCGGTAGTTTTAAGATAACCTTTTTCAATTCAAAATACACTGTAAAATCTTTGACAGAGGGTGAGTAATATCTTTTTTA
>SAMEA104404097__coassemble_2259_pt1 | contig 13737 bp, 10 predicted proteins | sample SAMEA104404097__metabat2_high_PE_069 | metagenome-assembled genome bin SAMEA104404097 (sample SAMEA104404097) | Balaenoptera acutorostrata
GTTTCAATGCCCTTGCTTGCTAAAAATTCCATTAAGGGAGCAATATTTTCATATCTTACGCCTTGTATTTCAATTGTCATTCTGGTAGTAAAAGTAATCTCTCCGCTTCCGAATTTATCAGCAGCTTCCGCAATGCAATGGTACTTTTCTGAATTAAGTTTGCCGTTTCCTGTAATTACTCTGACATTAAAAATATCATTATAACGTTTATCTTTCAGGCATCCTAAGCCTTTTACTCTTTTGATATCATCTTCGGAAATTTTCTCTCCGCAATATTTATCATCTATCATATATAACCCTCCGTTTTCTTGTTTCATATATTATAAATCTATCTTACAATAAAAGCAAATTAATAAATTTTAAAAAACAAAATAATTATAACTAAAAAATATTTGTCTTTTTAGGTTATAAAATTATTAAAAGTTAACTATGTGAAGTTTTTATATGAACTACTTGTAAAATGCTCTCAAAACAGATTGACTTTAATACAATTAAGAAATATCATAAATTTATGACTTTTTATAATAAAAAAGGAAGGTTAAGAAAAATGAAAAAGTTAAAAGCAAAAGAAATATTCTCAATTCCCAACATTATGTGTTATTTTCGTATTATTCTCATACCTGTTTTTTGCTATATGTATCTAACAGCCGAAACAGGTAAAGATTATATAATGGCCTCTATGGTTGTGCTTCTGTCCAGCTTGACAGACCTTTTTGACGGAATGGTTGCCAGAAAATTTAATATGATTACAGAACTGGGAAAAATACTTGACCCTGTTGCAGATAAACTTTCTCATGCGGCATTAGCTTTATGTCTTGCTTTTCGTTACCCTTTAATGTGGGCTTTACTGTCCCTTATGGCTGTTAAAGAAGGATATATGGCAATTATGGGAATAAAATATCTTAAAAAAGGAAAAATGATGGACGGAGCTATGTGGTTTGGAAAAATATGTACCGCTTCATTATTTGTTGGCCTTATGAGCTTATTCCTTATTTACAACATGCCTGTTGTATGGGTTAATACTATTATAATAGTATTAATGATAATCATGACAATTACATTGTTGATGTATATTCCTGTTTATAAAAAATTTAAAACTGAATGTTCTGAGGAGGAATCAAAATAAATGAATCCTAAAGTAAGTATAATTGTTCCGGTTTATAATACAGAAAAATATCTTAAAAGATGTATTAATAGTATTCTAGTTCAGGATTTTACAGATTTTGAGTTAATTTTAACCGACGATGGAAGTACGGACAGTTCTTCTGACATATGCGAAAAATACGTCAAGGAAGACAGTCGAGTTATACATATTAAAGGGGAAAATCGTGGTGTTTCCCATGCAAGAAATTCTGCACTTAATATTGCCAGAGGAAAATACATTCAATTTGCCGACAGCGATGATTGGATTTCTCCAAATGCCACTGGGCTTTTGGTTCATAACGCAGAAAAAAACGATTGTGATTTAATGATAGCCGACTTCTACCGTGTATGTGGGGAAAGACTGGCACAAAAAGGCGATTTAGATGAATCAGGCGTAATTTCAAGAGAGGAATTTGCAGGATATATGATGGAAAATCCTGCGGATTTTTACTACGGTGTTTTATGGAACAAGCTCTATCGCAGAGATATAATTGAAAAATTTCAAATTCGTATGGATGAAAGTATATCATGGTGTGAAGATTTCATGTTTAACCTAGACTATATATACCATGCTAAGCGTTTTATGGCTTTACAAATACCAATATACTATTATGTAAAGCGAAAAGGTTCACTGGCTGGGCAATGTACAAATTTCAGCAAAACTATGAAAATGAAAATGAATGTCTTTGAATGCTATAATAAATTTTATAAAAGCATTATGGATTCCAAAGAATATGATAAAAACCGTCTTCAGGTTTATAAATTTTTTGTGGAAGCCGCAAGTGACGGCACTGTACCACCTTCTATATTCCCAAGTTCCAAAAAACTTGGTGAAGAAAAAATTTTTTTTAATTCCGATGCTATATCCGATGATGGATTTATGATGGATGAATACAGATACAAAAAACTTATGGAGTATTATGCCACACCTATTTGCCAAAAATATTCCCTCACCTTTACTGAAGTAAGACTTTTATTCTATATTTCCAATCATAACCATGAATTAAACAGAAAAAATCTTGCTGATTTAATGGGAATTACAAAAACAGGTTTGGCTATTTCTCTTCAAAAACTAGCTTCAGCAGGATATATTAAGTCTGAAGATATAAAATTCAAAAAAGCTGAAAATGAAAGCGAAGAGCTTGAATCAGAAATTAAATCAGATAAAATACTTGTAATAACATTACTTGCAACTGCTAATCTTGTGATAGAGGATATTAACATTGCTTTTGAAGAATGTGAAAAACGAATTTTTTCAGGATTTACAAAAGAGGAAATGCAGATTCTCTCCGACTTAAGAAATAAAATAAAAGAAAATATAAAAAAAGTTCTGCACTAATTTAAAAGGAGAATTAAAAATGGATAAGCGTAAAAAGCTTAATTGGATATATAAATTTACACCTTGGCTTTATAACCTGGCAATAATTCTGTGCTGTACATATGTAGGAGTAAAAATAAGACTTTGGTTAAATATGGTTTTTAAAGCAGAAACTGCTATTCCTGTTATAATTGTTTCAGCAATTATGATTATCGGTGGTTTTACTGTGGGAAAACATTGCTTGGTTGCTAAAAATAAGTTTTTGACATATATTGCAGGATTTTCAGCATTTATATCAATTTATCTTTTTATGTTTTTCCTCATATTAGATCTCTCCACCCTTATATTAAAAATTTTTATAAAAAATTCTTTATTTTTTGATAATTTCTTCTTATATGGTGGATTTTTATGTTTAGGAATTGTTTTATTTTTAACCATATACGGTTTTATAAAAGTTCAAAATATTAAAACTGTGAATTATGAAGTAAAAATAAAAGGATTTAACGAACAATACAGAATTGTTCTTCTTTCAGACTTACATATAGGACACTATATCGGAGCTAGACATATCAAAAAAGTGGTCCAAGCTGTAAATAATCTGCGAGGAGATATTGTTCTTATTTCCGGTGATTTAATAAACTATAAAAACACTAACGAATGCAATGAAATCAGTACAGTAAGCCAAATACTCTCAGAGCTTAATTCTAAAGAAGGTACTTTTGCTGTTGTAGGTAATCATGATCCCGATGCTCTGGATCCTGAATTTCAAAGATTTCTAAAAGATTCAAACATATATCTCCTGGAAGATGATATTTATTCAAATGATAAACTCCATATTCTGGGACGCACAACTAAATTAAAACCTAGAATGTCCATAAAACAAATGAAAGAAAAAATTCATGATAACCTTCCTATTTTCATCATGGACCATGATCCTATGGGTATAAAGGAAGCTATAGATGAAGATGCGGATCTAATAATGTGTGGCCATACTCACAAAGGTCAAGTTTTTCCTTTTAATCTCTTTGTCAGATTTCTTTATAATAAAAGTGAAGCTTATGGTATATCAAAAAGTGGCAAAACCTATTCTGTAGTTTCAGCAGGTACAGGTTATTTCAGCATGCCTATGCGTTTAGGTTCTGATTGTGAAGTTATTTGTATAGATATTAAAGGCTATTAAAATTTAAAAAAGAAGGTATATTTTTGCTAAAAATCATCTTACTCACCGTCTATCTTCTCTTAATACTCACCGTTGTTTTTATTGAACGAAAAAGCCCGACAGAAGCTTGCCTTTGGGTTTTGGTAATGATTTGTGTTCCATATCTGGGTGTTTTATTATATTTAATATTTGGAAACACAGTAAATATAAAAATAACGGCTTTCATTAGAAAGCAAAGATTAAAAAAGCGTCAAAGTACACCAATTATAAAAGATTATCAGGATTTAAACCAAATTGAATTTTCTGATGAAGATGCCCAGGTCATGCGATTTAACGCAATATACAACTCCAGTGAAATCACCGCATACAAAAATGCACAAATATTTACAGATGGGGAAAGTCATTACAAACAATTATTTTCGGATATAAAAAATGCCAATGAGTGCATTTATGCTGAATTTTACACTATTCACAATGATATTGTAGGAAATGCCTTTATGGAGGCTTTATCCCAAAAAGCAAAAGAAGGTGTAAAGGTAATTGTTTTATGTGATTTTATTGCCAATTTTTCTGTTCCATCCAAAATGTACGAACCTTTAAGAAAAGCAGGCGGAAAAGTCATCCGTGTAAAGCCATATCTTACGCACTACAGAAGCCACAGAAAAATAGTTGCAATAGACCATAATATAGGATATATCGGAGGCATGAATATCGGTCAGCAATATGCTAATCTAGCTAAGATTAAAAATCCCTGGAGGGATACACAAATCCGACTTGAAGGCGCATGTACAGGTATTTTAGATGAATATTTTCTTACTGATTGGTTATGTGCCGAAAGAGAAAAAAATTGCAGTGATGTCATGTCATATATAGAATCTATTCCAAAACCTACACCAAATAATTACAATAATTTATGTCAATTTATTGTAGGTGGTGTTGACACCAACAAAGAATCCGTAAAAATGTGCTACTTAAGTATGATAAGATGTGCAAAAGAAAAAATAAGAATTCAAAGTCCTTATTTTATCCCCGATGCCTCTATTTTAGATGCTTTAAAAACCGCTGCCGCCGCAGGTGTTGAAATTGAACTTATGATTCCCGGAATAAAAGCCAGCTTTTTTCTTGATCCTGTCACAAGATATTACTGTGGCCAGCTTTTGGAATTTGGTGCAAAAATATATAAATATCACGGATATATACACGCTAAAACCCTTACCATTGACAATGAAACCTGCTGTATAGGTTCTGTTAATATGGATATAAGAAGCCTTATGGTCGATGATGAAATCTGTGGAGTATTTTATAATGATGATATCGTAAAAGAATATGTGGATATTTTTAAAAATGACATATTAAACTGCGACAGATATACTTATGAGGAATTCATATTACGCAGCAAAAAAGACAGATTAAGTGAAAGCTTTTTCCTTCTCTTTGCTCCCCTTATGTAAAATGAAAAAGCAGAAAAGATAATCTCTTTTCTGCTCTTTATTTTATTTTGTTATGTATACCATACCTATTGCTCCCGGTCCTGCATGAGTTCCTACAATAGCACCTATTTCGCCTGTTATGTATTTCTTATCATTTAAGAATATATTCCTTACTTCATTTATTTTTTCTTCGCATTCTGTGTGACCTAAAGCCATATAATAATTTTCATCTATAGGATTTTCTTTTAAATAGCCTTCTAAGAATTTAGGGAATCCCTTACATCCCCTTATTTTTCCTATATTGGATAAAACTCCATTTTTGAGTTCTATAATTGGACAAATATTTAAAATACCACCCATAATTGCCATTGAGTTTGATATTCTTCCACCCTTTTGCAAATATTTTAATGTTGGTACCAAAGCTATTAATCTTATTTTTTCTGCCAATAAATTTAGTCTTTCCTCTATCTCTTCTATGCTTTTTCTCTCATTTCTCATTTTAACCGCTTCCAGAATCAAAATCGAAATACCCAAAGTTGCTGTCTGAGAATCAACTAAATGTATATCTCCTCCTATTATATTTGCAGCAATAACTGCGGACTGATAAGTGCCTGATAATTTTGAAGAAAGAAAAATACCCAATATGCTATCACCTTGATTTATGTATTTTCTAAAAATTTCTTCAAAATCTGCTGGATTAACCTGGGATGTGGAGGGCAATTCTTCGCTTTTTTCAAGTTTTTTATAGAATTCTTCTTTTGTTATATCTATTCCATCTTTGTAACTTACCCCGTTAAAAATTACACTTAGTGGAACAACTTCTATTCCATATTTTTTTGCATATTCCTCTGGAAGATCGCTACTACTATCAGTTATTATTTTAATCATGGTTTACTCCTTCTATATACAAAATAGTTAGATTGTCAAACTAACTTAATGATAATACCATAAATCCATTTAAAAATCAATAGTGAGATTATAAAAATTATAATAGCAATATTAAATTTTATAATTTTTTTGCTGATTTTTTAAATGTTGTATTGTAAAATATTTGGCAATATGGTAATATTATAGTAAATACAATAGAAAGGATATGATTTTATGAAAATGTCCAAATGGGACAAAGCTAACATCAGCACTTCTAAGCTCGGATTCGGAGCTATGAGATTCCCAAAAAAGGAAAATGGAGATATAGATCAAACAGAAGTTAATGAAATGATTAAATATGCTATGGAACATGGCATAAATTACTATGATACTGCATATGTTTATGGTGATGGTGCCAGTGAAATAGCATTGGGAAAGGCTTTAAAACCTTATGAAAGAAGTTCTTACTTCCTAACAGACAAAATGCCTTTCTTTAATCCAAAAGGCGACAACTATTTGGAAGAAATATTTAATGAATCATTGAGACGTCTTGACACAGATTACATAGATATGTATCTTATGCACGCCCTCAACAAGGGATATGTGGAAAAGATGAAGCAATATAAAGCTATCGAATGGGCTATTCAAAAGAAAAAAGAAGGAAAAATTAAATATCTCGGTTTTTCAATTCACGATGACTGGGAAACTTTAGTTGACGTGCTTTCACTTTACGACTGGGACTTTGTGCAAATTCAATACAACTATATGGATCAAAACGATGCTCCGGGGCAGAAGGGATATGAAGAACTTGTTAAGAGGAATATTCCGATAATCATAATGGAACCTTTAAAAGGTGGTATTCTTGCAGATATTCATCCTTCTCTGACAAAACCTTTCCAAAATCTCGGTGGTTCCAACCCAAGCTTTGGATTCAGATGGCTTGCTGAACAAAAGGGAATTGCAACCATTCTTTCAGGTATGACACATATGAATCAGCTTGTTCAGAATGTTGAAATATTTGAAGATATTGCTCCACTTTCAGAAGAAGAACATAAAGCTATTGATGAAGTAAGAGAAAATATTTTAAAGAGTAAAAAAATTCAATGCACAGGTTGCGAATACTGTATGCCATGTCCTCAAGGTGTAAATATTCCTGAACTGTTCAGATCTTGGAATCTTCATGCACTTAGATCAGGAGATAATTGGATTAGTGGTGGAGATGTGGATTTCAACAATGCAGAGCTTTGCATAGGTTGCGGTCTTTGTGCTAAAAAATGTCCTCAGCATTTTGATATTCCTGCCAAAATTAAGCAACTTATTTCAGAGAAAAAGTAAATCTATTTTTGTTTACTTTTCCTCTTTACAAAAATATAACAGGTCATTTGTACTATAATTTTGATTTCATTTTGATAATTATTTTTATTAATTTAATTAATTTTAACAAAAGCTGAACACTAATGTTCGGCTTTTTTGTTAGCAAAGTTTTATGAAAAAATATTGTCCAAAAATCTCGAATTTCCTTCAAAGATTTTTTACTTGACTTTGTCTAGTAAATGTTCTATTATAAATAAGCGAACTTTAATACTATATGTAGTTGTTAATAATAATTGCATATACTACAGATAGTATTCAACATATATATTACGAAGGAGCGATAATTATGATAAATCAAATTATTAAAAGAGACGGAAGAAAAGTAGATTTTAATATTGATAAAATTACCGATGCTATATTCAAGGCTGCAAAGGCTTTGGGCGGAACAGACAAGGACCTTGCAAAAGAGCTTGCATATAAAACTGTCGAATATATTGAAAATGAAGGCTCCTCCGAAATCCCAACAGTAGAACATATCCAAGATACTGTTGAACAAGTACTTATTGATAATGGACACTCCAGAACTGCAAAGGAATTTATCCTTTACAGAGCTGAAAGAACAAAAATCCGTGAAATGAATACATCTCTTATGAAAACATTTGAGGATCTTACTTTTAAGGATTCCAGCGATAATGATATTAAAAGAGAAAACGCAAATATCGACGGCGACACAGCTATGGGTACAATGCTCAAATACGGAAGTGAAGGTGCTAAGCAATTCTATCACATGTTTATGCTCAAACCTGAACATTCTAAAGCTCACCTTGATGGAGATATCCATATCCATGACCTCGATTTTTATGGCCTTACAACTACATGCTGCCAAATTGATATAGATAAGCTTTTTACAGGTGGTTTTTCAACAGGCCACGGATTTTTAAGAGAGCCTAACGACATATTGACTTATGCAGCTCTTGCTTGCATAGCAATTCAGTCCAATCAAAACGACCAGCACGGCGGCCAAAGTATTCCTAACTTCGACTATGCTATGGCTAAAGGTGTTAAAAAGACATACAGAAAGCATTACATTTCCAACTTGGGCAAATATCTTGAACTTGAAGAAATAGTTCCTGAATTTGGTACAGATAAATCTAAGGAAATTGTGGATGAAATTAAGGAAAAATACGATCTTATTCCTACTTTGGAAGGCGACGATGAATACCTTGCAAAGGAAAGAGAAATTCTCTTGACAATGACAGACGAAAAAACAGCTCTTAAAGCTCAAAAATTCGCTAAAAAATATGCAACAAAGGAAACTGATAAATCTACTTACCAAGCAATGCAGGCATTGGTGCATAACCTAAACACCATGCATTCCAGAGCAGGTGCACAAATTCCATTCAGTTCACTCAACTACGGTACAGATACATCTCCTGAAGGCAGAATGGTTATTCTCAACCTTCTCAATGCTACTGATGACGGTCTTGGCAACGGAGAAACTCCTATTTTCCCAATCCAAATTTTCAAGGTTAAGGAAGGTATAAACTACAACAAGGGCGATAAGAACTACGATTTATTCCGTCGTTCCTGTGAAGTTTCTGCTAAGAGACTCTTCCCTAACTACTCTTTTATTGACGCACCTTACAATCTTCAATATTATAAGGAAGGTCACCCTGAAACAGAAATTGCATATATGGGATGTCGTACAAGAGTTGCAGCCAATATTTACGATAGAAATCAAGAAACAATGTTCGGCAGAGGCAACCTCAGCTTTACTTCTATTAACCTTCCAAGACTCGGTATTAAAGCAAATGGAAATGTTGACTTCTTCTTTGAACTTCTCGACAAGGAAATAGATCTCGTATGTGATCAGCTTCTTGAAAGATTCAAGGTTCAAGCTTCAAGAAAGGTTAAAAACTCACCTTTCCTCATGGGACAGGGCGTATGGCTTGATTCCGACAAGCTTGACTGGGAGGATACTATAGGAGAAGTTCTCAAGCACGGCACTTTGACAGCTGGATTTATCGGTCTTGCAGAATGTCTTACAGCTTTGACAGGAAAACATCATGGTGAAAGCGAAGAATCTCAAAAGCTCGGTCTTGAAATCGTTGGTTATATGAGAAAACGCATGGACGAAATGAGCGAAAAAACCGGACTTAACTTCTCATTGATCGCTACACCTGCAGAAGGTCTTTCCGGTAGATTTGTAAATATAGATAAGAAAAAATACGGTGTTATCGAAGGCGTTACAGATAAGGAATACTACACCAACTCCTTCCATATTCCTGTTAAATACAAGCTTTCAGCATTTGAAAAAATTAAGCTTGAAGCTCCTTACCATGCGCTAACAAACGGTGGACATATCACATATGTTGAGCTTGACGGCGACCCACGCAACAACATTGATGCTTTTGAAGCAGTTGTTCGTTGCATGAAAGAAAGTGGCATCGGCTATGGTTCCGTAAACCACCCTGTTGACAGAGACCCTGTCTGCGGATACACCGGTATTATAGGAAATGTTTGTCCTAAATGCGGCAGAGAAGAAGGAAATATTCCTTTTGAACGTATCAGAAGAATTACCGGCTACCTTGTAGGTACACTTGACAGATTCAATGATGCTAAAAAAGCCGAAGTAAGAGACAGAGTAACACATGATGTAGGTATGGAGAGAATTTAATATGCTTAGAATTGCGGGAGCTATAAAAGAATCAATTGTAGACGGACCCGGAATGAGATTTACACTGTTTACTCAAGGCTGTTGTCATGGCTGCAAAGGTTGTCATAATCCTCAGACTCATGATGTAAACGGCGGTTACGAAATTGAAGCGGAAAGAATTATCGAAAGCTTCAAGAAAAACCCCATTTTGGCAGGTATCACTTTTAGTGGTGGCGAACCTATTATGCAGGCTGGAAAATTAATCCCAATTGCAGAGGAAATCGTAAAAATGGGAAAAAACTGCTGGATTTACAGTGGCTACACCTACGAAGAGCTTATTAAAATGGACGAAGATGTCCTAAAGCTTCTTTCACTTTGCGATGTTTTAGTTGACGGACCGTTTATATTGGAACAAAAAGATCTGACTTTGCTTTTCAGAGGAAGCAAAAACCAAAGACTTATAGATCTAAAAAAATCTATGGAAGAAAATAAAGTTGTTCTTTGGCAAAATAATTAAAAAAATTACGGACAAATACGATATATTACGTACTTGTCCGTTTTTTATTATAAATTCTCTTATTAAACAGTGCGTTTTTATATACATAATATTGCACTGTTTTGTAATATTTCTGTTAAATTTATTTTACCACTTTATTTTTTTTTTCATATGAGTTATAATTATCGTACGGATTATTATTTATTTTTTAAGGAGGATTTAAAAATGAAAAAGTTTTTGTCAATGCTTTTAGCTTTGACTATGGTTATGGGTATGTCGGTGAATGCTTTTGCACGTACATCTGCAAGGGGACATTTCAGTGTGCGAGAAAACAAACTTTCCGAAGGCAAATCATACAGCTTCCCTCTTTATGATGATGGAAGACAAGTTAGAATAAGAGAAACCAGAGATGATTTTTATTATCAAGGTAAAAACAAATACAGTGATGTTTTTGCAGTACCTCAGAAAAATGATAAATATGTAGATTATTGTGAAATTGAGGAAGATGGAAATTATCTTAAACTCCATATTGATCTTGAAGATGATATTCCAAGAAATACAGAAATCTCTATCTTAATTGAAGGAGAAATCTATGATTACAATAGTGCTTCTGTATCTAATGAAATTAAGTTTAAAGTCAATGGCAGCCGTTATGACGACGATGACTGGGATGACGATGACGACAGAGATTATGACTACATTGACTGGTATGAAGATGAATATGATGTTGACGAAGAAGAAAACAAAGTAAACTTCGATCCTGACTTGGAAGAAGTTGAAATTCTCTTTGATGACGGAGATATTACATACGATGCTCGTCTTTCCAGAAGCAAACATAAGTTCAACCTCAAATACAACACAAGAGACAGATATCGCCTTGAAAGAAAATACAAGCGTGCTAATCTTGAATTCTTTGAAGTTGAAAGCCACCCAACATTTGCACAAAGTGGATATTTGAAATTCTACACAGATTGCAGATACGTCTACGAGGTTATGAAGGGCGGAAAGCTCAAGCAAATTAATGCAAGATATGACAGAGACGATTATGTACTTAAATTCAAGACAAACAAGCTCACCAGCTACGTTTTATCCGATATTAAGCTTAATTCCGACTACAATGACAGAGATGATTACGACGATGACGATGATTACGATGACGACCACAAGGTTATAATCAGCGGTTCCAACTCCTCATCTTCATCCAGCCACAGCTCTTCCGGTAGCTCATCTTCACCTCATCTTTCCGGAGGCTCTTCTTCCAACCGCCCATCTTCACGCCACTCCTCTTCAAGTGGTATTTCCGGCAAGGAAGCTAAGCTCCCTCTCGCTTCTTATGACATTGAAAAGGCTCCTCGTGAGGGCAAATATGCTGTTATAAACATGTCAGGGGACAAGGATTACACAAGCGGTTCCGACCTTTATTATGCAGGTAACAACCTTAAATCCAACGAAAAACTCATCGCTAGACGTGCAAGCGGAAAGAGTGTTAAATATCAATGGTACATTGATGCTAAAAACTCCAAAAATGCTTCCAAACGTTTAGAATTGGGCATTAACGTAAATGATACTGTTACAAAGAACAAGTTTGAAAAATGGTTCAAAAACAACGTTGCCGCTGTTGCATTTAACCACAAGGGCAATATGGGAATTAACCCATCTGTAGCTGTTAAGGCTGATATCTCCAAACTCAACAAGAACAACCTTAGAGCTTATCTTTACAACCCTACAAAGAACACTTACAAGCAAATGACAAATGCTAATCTCTATGTTGACAGAGCAGGTTATGTTCATTTCAATATCAGCGAAGGCGGTACTGTAATTCTTACAGACGGTCCTCTCAGAAAAAGATAATTTAATCACTTTATAAAAGCAAAAAGCCATGTATCTCAAATACATGGCTTTATTTTTTTAGAAGAAATTAACAACACTCTTTCTTTCCTTAGCCTCAGGTGCAGGAGCATCGCTATAACCAAGAGCTGCGATTCCCCATACAATATGGCTTTCAGGGATTTTAAGCTCATTCAAAACAGCTCTTGTATCTTCACAATCTGATGTGGTTTTAAGCTGATTTATCCAAACTGAACCTATTCCCATACTATGTGCCGCAAGGAATATATTTTCCAAAGCACATGCACAGTCAGCATAGCCATTGGCATTTTCTCTATCATTGGAAACAAGAATAATACAGTTTGAATGATACATACTATAATCCTGTCTATCCATATTTTTTTCTACTGTCTTTTCAATTTTTCTGATTATATCTTTATTCTGTATAACTGTAAATTGAAATGTCTGTCTATTCATTGCTGTAGGTGCATACATTCCCGCTTTTACAATTATCTCCAGGTCTTCCCTACTGATTTCTTTTTCATTGAAGTTTCTTACACTTCTTCTTGTAAAAATATTTTGCAAAACTTCATTCATCATAAAATCCTCCTTTAAATTTATATCTTTATTATACATCTTCTTAAGCCTTTTGTAAAAGGCTTAGCGAAAACTTTCAGTCGCTATGCGTAACAGAAATATTGTTTTCCTGCAACTATCGAACGTGGAAACCTTTTATATTTAAATCACATTCTTAAGCCTTTTGTAAAAGGCTTAGCGAAAACTTTCAGTCGCTACGCGTAACAGAAATATAGTTTTCCTGTAACTATCAAACGCGGAAACCTTTCACGTTTAAATCGCATACTCATTCGTGAATTGAGATGAAACGGTCGCCGTTTCAGTCGCTACGCGTAACAGAAATATAGTTTTCCTGTAACTATCGAACGCGGAAACCTTTCATATTTAAATCGCATACTCATTCGTAAATTGAGATGAAACGGTCGCCGTTTCAGAGATAGAATATAATCTGTATATTTTTATTTTTTTTGCTAAAACTATTCTTAATCCGAACAAATTCGGTATTAAGGAGGATTTTGATGAAAAAAATATTTAGCATATTATTTGCCACAGCCTTAATTATCCTTTCGGCTGTGCCTGCATTTGCCGACGAAAGCTATGACAATATTTCCTTAGGCATTGCAGAGGACGGCACTGTTCTATCAGAAAATGAAGTTCTATCGCCTTACAGGGAATACGACTTCACTATATATTTAACCAAAAACGGAGAGAAAATACCTCTTTCTAATCAGCTTGGTGATGGTTTAAAAATTACTTGTGGTATTATAAGTGGCAGAGATTCCATTTTGTCATGCGAAATACTGCGGGGCAATGAAAATTATTATCTCAAACTAAAAATAAGGCCACTTTCCTACACAGAGCAAAACAAGGCTGAAATTCAGCTTAATATAATCGGGGATAATTTTAGCCTAAGCAAAAATTACAGCTTTAAAACAGGGTTTAAATCCGTAT
>SAMEA104404097__coassemble_2316_pt1 | contig 13453 bp, 14 predicted proteins | sample SAMEA104404097__metabat2_high_PE_069 | metagenome-assembled genome bin SAMEA104404097 (sample SAMEA104404097) | Balaenoptera acutorostrata
GGCAAAAAGCAGGAAGATACAGCATTTATTACAGCCGGAGATATCGGTGTAATTACAAAGCTTGATTCTGTTTTGACAGGAGACACTCTTTGTGATCCTGAACATATAGTAAGAATGGAACCTATCGAATTCCCTAAGGCTACTATGACAATGGCAATTAAGGTAAAGGATAAGGGAGACGAAGGAAAAGTTGCTCAGGGAATCCAAAGAATTATGGAAGAAGATCCAACTGTTAAATTTGAACAGAATGCTGAAACACATCAACAGCTTATCACAGGATTGGGAGAACAACATCTTGATGTTATTGTTTCCAAGATTAGTAATAAATTCGGAGTTGAATTCTCTTTAATCGCTCCAAAGGTAGCATACAGAGAAACAATCCGTAGCAAAGTTAAGGTACAAGGCAAACATAAGAAACAATCCGGCGGACATGGTCAATTCGGAGATGTTTGGATAGAGTTTGAACCTACGGTAAGTGATGAATTGGTATTTGCAGAAAACGTATTCGGTGGAGCTGTTCCAAAGAACTTCTTCCCAGCTGTTGAAAAGGGACTTCAGGAATGCGTTAAGAAGGGAGTTTTGGCAGGTTATCCAATGGTTGGATTAAAGGCTACATTGGTTGATGGTTCCTATCATCCGGTAGACTCCTCTGAAATGGCGTTCAAGATGGCTGCAAGCCTTGCTTATAAGGCAGGTATTCCACAAGCTAACCCTGTAATTCTTGAACCTATCGGAAATCTTAAGGTTTATATTACAGAAGAAAATACAGGTGATATAATTGGTGAAATGAACAAGCGTAGAGGTAGAGTTTTGGGCATGAATCCTTCGGATGATGGTATGCAGGAAATTATAGGAGAAGTTCCAATGAGCGAAATGCATGACTTTACAACTGTTTTGCGTTCAATTACTCAAGGAAGAGGACGCTTTGAACTTGAATTTGAAAGATATGAACAGCTTCCTCAGCATCTTGAAGAAAAAGTTATTGCCGATGCTAATGCTACAGAAGAATAATAAAGCTTGAAAATTTATTGACTTTGTGATAAAATCAAATCATAATAAAAAAGGAAAGGATTTGAAAACCAATGAAAAAAGTAGTAAATTCTCCAAAGGCTCCAGCAGCTATCGGACCATATTCACAAGCAATTAAAGCAGATAAATTTATTTTTGTTTCAGGTCAGCTTCCTATTGATGTAACAACAGGTGCATTTGCAGGAGAAGACATTGCTTCACAGACAAAACAATCTCTTGAAAATATCAAAGCTATTTTGGAATCCGAAGGTTATTCCATGAATGATGTAATAAAAACAACAGTGCTTCTTGACAAAATCGGCGATTTTGCAGCAATGAATGCTGTTTATGCTGAATATTTTGAAAAAGAATGCCCAGCAAGAGCTGCTTTTGAAGTTGCTAATCTTCCAAAGGCTGCTTTGGTTGAAATTGAAGCTATTGCTTACAAAGCCTAATTAATTGCCTTTAAAGCGGTATGCTGCTGAGAATGCGGCATACCGCTTTTTACTAAAATATTATATAAAAATAGAGCGGAGCGTTTTATTATGATTGAAAAAATAGCATTTTCTCCTAAAGCCAAAAAAATTTCTATGGTATTTTTGATTGTAGGAGTAATTTTGATTGCAATTGCAGGGATTCTTCCTACTACACTTAAAAATAAAGAAACAGAGGTATTGGCAGATAAATCTTTAGCTGTGGCAGAAACTATGTCAGCAGTTGTAAGTGAAGCATATGCAAAAGAATTGGATTATGTGAGAAGCAATACAGGTTCAACTTCAGTACAGTATAAAAAATTATCGGACTTATTCATAAGAGCTGTTGAAGCAAATAATGCAAGCAGAATATTTGCTGTTTATAAGGGAGTAGGCGGAAAATATTACAGTATGTTGGATACTTATCACCCCATGGATACCATAGGTGAAATTGTAAATGAAAAGTATTCTCAAAAATATAAATCCATTTGGGATAAAATTTCTGCTGAAAAAATTTATTCGGATTATAATATGAGTTTAATGGATAACGAATGGGGAAAGTCTGTTATTGCATGGAGTGCTCTTAAAAATAATCAAGGTAAAGTAATAGCTATTTTAGGTGTGCAAAACAGTTTAAGTAACAAAAAATTTAACACTTTTAGTTTAAAAGGTGTTTATATAATTCTTTTGATTTCAACACTTTGTTTAATCATTGCAATTATTTTAATAATTTTATCAATAAAAATATTTAAAGAGTGCAGAGCGATTCATAAGGGCTCAGAAAAGAAACATTTTAATAAGGAAAAATCAAATAAACCCGAAAAAAGTTTATTAACTCCATCTGAATGCGAATCTGCTGAAGTATTAGAAAATGAAAGCGATAATGGGAACAGTAATTCAAAGGAAGCAAATTCAAAATATAAAGATGAAAAAAGCGAAAACTAAATAAAATTTCCCGAAAGAAGTTGAAAATGCTTTTTTCGGGATTTTTGTGTAGCAACTGTACGATAAAATATAATATTATTTTAGTTAATTTTAAAAATTTATTTGAATTAAATATCCATGTATTATTTTTTAAAAAATGTGTAACGGAAAGGCTAAATCAATGATAACCATAAAACCTGATTTTTATGATAAATTCAAATGTATTGCATCAAAATGTACGGACAGCTGTTGTGTAGGCTGGGAAATTGACATAGATAAAAATAGCTTTGAAAAATATCAAATTTATAGAGGACAATACGGAGATAAGATAAGAGCAAATATATCTTGTGAAAATGAAACAGCTTGTTTTAAGTTAAAAGGAAAAGAAGAACGTTGTCCTTTTTTAAATGAAGAAAATTTATGTGATATAATAATAAATTGTGGTGAGGATATGCTCTGCGATATTTGCAGAGAACACCCAAGATTTTATGAATGGTATGATAATTATACTGATATGGGATTGGGACTTTGCTGTGAAGAAGCAGTTAGACTGCTTTTAAAAGAAAATGAAAATCTTAACTTTTTATATGAAGATGATGGTAGTGAAAAAATTGAAGATGAAGCCGAAGGCTTGCTAATGTCAAGAGAAAAAATATTTAATATTCTTAAAAATAAAGAACAGACTTTTTATAAAAAAATTCATGAAGTAATTTTAATAACTAAAGAATCAGAAAAAATCTTTTTTGATGATAATGAAAATCAAAAAGAAATTTATGATAAAGAGAAAATTGAAAAAGAAATTTTTAAAATATTAGATGCTCTTGAGCCATTTGATGAAAATTATACTGTAATGATAAAAAAGATAAAAGAAAATCGAAAAATGATTTTAGAAAAACGGGAAGATTTTGATAAATATATAAATACTTATCAAAATAGATATGAAAAAATATTATCGTATACTATTTTCAGATACTATATGAAATGTCTTTATGACGGAAATATAATGGGTAAAATTGCTTTTTCTCTTATTTATATTTGGCTTATAAACATGACAGATATGCTTATTTTTTTGAAAAAAGGCAAAATAAATGAAAAGGAAAGTATAGATATAGTAAAGTATTGGAGCAAGCAAATTGATTACAGTGAAGAAAATGTTGATATTTTGATGGATGAAATTAACAATAATCAAATATTAAGCTGTAAAAACATTGAAAAGTTATTTAAAAGAGGTTAAAATATGAAAGCTGATTTACATACGCATACCAAAGCATCTGACGGAGAATATTCTCCAAAGGATTTAATAAAAAAAGCCTATGAAGCAGGGATTGAGCTTATGGCTATTACAGATCATGACACAGTGAATGGACTAAATGAAGGCTTTGAAGCCGCAGAGAAATACGGAATAAAGCTCATAAGCGGGGTGGAATTTGGAGCATCAAATGATAAAAACATGCATATATTGGGATATAACTTTGATAAAAACAGTGAAAGTATGATAAATATGTGCAATTTTCTTAAAAAATCACGAGAAGAAAGAAAATACAGAATAATAAAGTTTTTAAAAGAAAAGGGTGTTGAAGTAACCGAAGAAGAAGTAAATGCAAAGGCTGGTGACAGCATTGTTGCAAGACCTCATTTTGCACTTATAATGGTGGAAAAGGGCTACGTAAAAAATGTAAAAGAAGCATTTACTCTTTATCTTGATACTGAAGAATATCAAAAAATAGAGAGATTTAAGTTTAGTGCGGAAGAATATATAAAAGTTATTCACGAAGCAGGAGGAAAAGCGGTACTTGCACATCCAAAACAGCTAAATTATTCACCTGAAAAGCTGGAAAAAACTATTGCAGAACTAAAAAAATCCGGTTTAGATGGACTTGAATGTATTTATACAACACATACCCCGGAAGAAATAAAAACTTTTAAAAGACTTGCTGATAAATATGGACTGTTTTATACCGCCGGAAGTGACTTTCATGGAGAAAACATAAAACCTAATGTAGTTTTATTTACAAAAGAAATAAATCCGGAGGAAATCTTATAGACGACAATTTTCTTTTGCATATATAGCTAAACTATGCTACAATTAAAACTATATTTTAAAAAGAACGATTATAAAAATAAACAGGAGGATAATTTTTAATGGCGTCCGATAAAATAATGAATTATGAAAATATACTTGAAAAGCTAAATATGAATCAACTTACTGAAATTTGCAGAAAATTTTATTTAAGTGGATACAGCAAGCTAAAAAAAGCAGAACTTGTTAATTTTATAAAAGAAAGTATTTTTGAAAAAGAGCTTTTCGAAAAAATTATGATTTCCATGCAGAGCAAGGAACTGGAATACCTCAGAACAGCTGATGCAATTCAAAATAATATAGGCGACCTTAACTTAATGGAACAGGCAAAATATTCTTTTGCTTTTATTGATACAAAAACTTCAAAAGCATATATTGCCAAGGATATACAGAATTTCTGTAATGAAATTTTTGATGAAGAATATGAAAAAAAATATAATTTTACCAGAAGTGTAATAACTTATTCCAGAGCTTTAACAGAACTTTGGGGAATTGTCCCTTTGGAGAAACTTGTTGAGGTTTACAACAAACAGAATATGGAAAAGATAACGGCAAAAGATGTAAAGGAAGCTACAGTATGCAGTAGATTTGCTGATGACTGTTATTATTTTTACGATGAAAAACATGAGGAACTCGTTCATGAAAGTTTAATAGTATATGAGGGTGATGATGCAGAGAAACTGAGAAATAATCAAAAGGACAAACCTTACTATATCCCAGATAAAATGCAGCTTATACAATACAGTGATGCAGATTACTTTGATAAAGGCGAATTATTTGGAGATATGGTTGATTTTATTCTTAAAAATTTTAACTGTGATTACGGTGTAGCATATACTCTTACAGACGAAATAAACCTTATGGCAAGAATGAACTGTTCATTTGAAGATATTATGTATTACATAGATGCAATGGGTATTGAAATGAAGGATGGAAGCACCAGCGAAAAATTGATGCAGAAATATTATTATGTTTATGTAAATTCCAGACTTTGGGAAAACAGGGGTTATACTACAGAAGAACTCAAAAAAATAAAAGGCAACGGAAATCTTGTGGTAAATCACAAAAAAGTGGGAAGAAATGATCCATGTCCTTGTGGAAGCGGAAAAAAATATAAAAAATGCTGTGGCAGATAATTTGAATAAAAAGAGAAAAACCTTCCAATTATTATTTAAAATAGTTGGGAGGTTTTTTATATGTCAGAAAATAAAATTGTGGATATTGAAAATATAAAAATCAGGACTGATATATCTACAGATGAAAGAATTTTGAAATATATTCAAGATACTGGTAATCCTTACAATTTTAAAGCGGGAAATATAGATGTAAAAGTTGAGTATGACAATAAAGGAAGTAATATTCAAAATATTATGGAAAATTATATAAAAAATATGTACAACAATTACCGTTGAGATAACCTTTAAAAAATGATAAAATAAGTATGCACAGATAAGGCATGCGGTTATTACTTTATATAAAGGAGAACCTATGGCCAGAAAAAGTAGATATAAGGAAAAAACAGTTGAAAAAAATTGGAAAGCGGCACTTTACGCCAGACTTTCCAAAGAAGATGGGGATAAAGGCGAAAGTGACAGTATTTTAAATCAAAAGCAACTTTTGCAGGAATATATTGTAAATGAAAGTGATATTCAATTTGTGGATTTTTATATTGATGATGGATTTTCAGGAACAAATTTTGAAAGGCCATCATTTAATAAAATGCTTGAGGATATAAAGAAAGGCAAGATAGATTGCGTTGTGGTAAAAGACCTGTCACGTTTGGGAAGAAATTACGTGGAAGTGGGAAAATATATTGAAACCATATTCCCAATGCTAAATGTAAGATTTATTGCAATTACAGATAATTTGGACAGCTATAAAAATCCGTCTTCTATGAATAATTTAATAGTGCCTTTTAAGAACATAATAAATGATGAATATTGTCGAGACATTTCAAATAAAATAAAGGCTTCGTTGAATATAAAAAGAAAACAAGGAAAATTTATCGGTTCTTTTGCTCCTTATGGATACAAAAAAGATCCTATAGACCACGGAAAGCTTTTAGTAAATGAAGAACAGGCAATTATAGTCAAAAGAATTTTTAAAATGTTTTTAAGCGGAAAAGGAATTTTGCAGATTGCAAGAGAGCTTAATAATGAAGGAATACCATCGCCATCAGCCGAAAAAAATAATTCAGAAAGCAGTCTTTGGTGTTCAAAAACCATAAGAAGAATTTTAACAGCTCAGGTTTATATCGGAAATATGGTACAGGGAGTTAGCAGAAATAAAAGCTATAAGCTTAAAAAATCCGAATCTGTGGCTCCGGAAGATTGGATAATAGTTAAAAATACCCATGAAGCAATAATTTCCGAGGGGGAATTTGAAAATGCCGCAGAACTTTTAGATAGGGATACGAGAACAGCTCCAGGCAAAAAAGAAGTATATCTTTTTTCGGGATTTTTGAAATGCGCAGATTGCGGAAGAGCAATGAACAGAAAAACCATAAAACAGCCCTATGGTATTTACGAATATTATATATGTTCAACTTATAAAAATCATGGCTCAGATTATTGTACAAAGCATACAATAAAGACAGAAGACTTGGAAAAAGCAGTTTCTGAAACAATAAAACAGCAGATAATGTTAGCAGTAGATTTAAAAAAAGCTGTAGAAAAAGCCAAATTGGAAGTAAAAAAAGTAAACACCAAAGATGCAGATGAAAAACTGCTTTACAAAAAGAAAAATGAACTTAATAAATGTGAAAAAATGTTGGTGGAGCTTTATTCAGATTGGAAAACAGGGGAGATATCCAAAACAGAATACGATATTATGAAACTTGAATTTTTGAATAAATCGGAAAAAATAAAAAATGTGATAAGTGAATTGGAAGAAAAAATTTTAGATAATCAAGACGAAAAAGAACCTGAAATTTTGAGTGAGTTTTTAAATTATGAAAATTTTTCGGTACTGAACAGAGAAATTTTAAGTGCACTTGTTAAAAATATTTATATTTACGAAAATAATCAAATAAAAATTGAATTTAAGTATAGTGACAGATTTGAAGAAGCGATAAGATTTGTGAATAGTAAGAAAACAGCATAAAAAAGCCGTATGCAATTTGCATACGGCTAAAATTTTACCTCAAAAATCATAGTTCTATATTGACATTTTCACCTGCCGCCGCCCATACTATAACGCAGTTTTTTAAAGATACAATGACTAATGCATCTAATTACGATATGATAATAACCGGGGATCTAGGAGTTGTAGGAAGCAGACTTTTAAATCATCTTATGGAAGATGAAGGATACTGTATAATTAATAATCACGCTGATTGTGGAGTTTTAATTTACGATCTTAAGGAACAGAATGTTTATTCAGGTGGTTCAGGCTGTGGGTGCAGTGCAGTTGTTATGACTTCTTATGTTTTACCTGCAATAAAACGAGGAGAGCTTAAAAATGTTCTATTTGTAGCCACAGGTGCTCTGTTAAGTCCGACAAGTGTGCAACAGGGTGAAAGCATACCATGTATTGCTCATTTGGTGCATATTTCATCCGAAGATAAGGAGAAAAAATAATGGAATATATAAAAGCATTTTTAGTTGGAGGATTCATCTGTGCAATTGGTCAGATTTTGATAGACTATACTAAACTTACGCCCGCAAGAATTTTGACTTCATTTGTAGTTATAGGTGTAGTATTAGGTGGACTGGGAATTTATCAGCCAATACTGGATTTTGCAGGTGCAGGTGCATCTATACCACTGACGGGATTTGGCGCTTTGCTTGCAAAAGGAGTAAAGAAAGCTATAGCCCAAAAGGGCGCTCTGGGAATTTTAACCGGGGGACTCACATCATGTGCAGCAGGAATTACAGCTGCGGTATTTTTTGGATTTGCAGTGGCACTTATATTTAAATCAGGTGATAAATCCTGATTATTTAAAAAGAACTAATCCAAAGTATGCAATTTGCTTATCGCCTAGATTATAGTTCATAGAAAGGTTGTCAGCCGTATTTAAAACATCTATGCAATAAGCAGAAAGACAACCTATAGCAAGCTCGGGGAATGCACATGTCTTATTGAGAGTTTTTGAGCAAACCTTGCAATAACGGCATTTTGTAGCCATTGGAAGAATATCTCCATATCCACTATCTTTTAAATATAAGCGGATTTTTTGTGCTATGTTATTATGGCGTAGAGCAGCTTTTTCAAGACTTTCTTCATCTGAAAAACTTTCTATAGGAGAGACTGTTTTAAAAAATATACCTTTTTCAAAAGCAAGAACTTTTGATTTTACTTCTTCAAAAGTTCCTATATCAGGAGGACACATATAATTTTTGTTATAAAAGCCACAGCGATTATCTTCACAGTATTTTCTGAAAATTTTATCAAATTTCAAATCCGATGTATTTACAAAAGCAGCTTCCTCAGCACCTAATTCTATAGCTTTTTGAATTATTTCGTTCATATTGTTAACCTCTTTTTTATTAAGAAAAATCGGCGTAATTTAATTTACGCCGATTTTAAAATTTCAATATAATTTATGACAAAAATAGATCGGCTCAAAGCAAAGAAACAGAAATGTTTTTTAGAATATACTTAAATCTAAAACAGCGGAGAGGTATTCAAAAGCTTTTATTCCGCATAAACTATTTCCCTTTGCATCCAAAGCAGGAGAATAAACACTAAGTCCCATACGGTTTGGAACTGTGCCCATAATTCCGCCTCCTACACCACTTTTTGAAGGTATTCCCACTCTGATTGCAAATTCGCCGGAAGCGTCATACATACCGCAGGTTGTCATAAGAGAGCGTGCAACCTTTACAAAGAAAGGTTCTATAAGAAGTTTTCCGTTTAAAGGAGAAACACCATTGTTTGCAAGAACAGCACCAAAGTAGCTGAGTTCTTCACAGGTTACCATGAGGGAGCAAGCTTTAAAATAAACTTCAAGATGTTCTTCAACAGAACCATCAAAAATTTTATTGGAAAGCATCATATAAGCCAAAGCTCTGTTTTTGTGGCCTGTGGCACTTTCTGATTTATAAACTTCTTTACTGTAATCGAGATCAGGATTACCGAGGAGTAAAGAAGCATTATGCCTTATTTTTTCAAATCTTTCTTCGGCATTTTTACCCTTAACACATGTTGTAACAGCAATAGCACCTGCATTTATCATGGGGTTCATGGGTTTACTTGTCATGGTTTCCAGTCTAATGATGGAGTTAAAAGGGTCTCCTGTCGGTTCCATACCTACTCTTTGGAACACTTCTTCAAATCCGGATTCCTTTAAAGCAGTCAAAAGAATTACAATTTTTGAGATACTTTGCATAGTAAATCTTTTTTTACTGTCTCCGACAGAACTTGTTCTGCCGCCTAAATCTGTTACGCAAATAGCAAGATCATTAGGGTTAGCTTTAGCGAGTTCAGGAATGTAATCTGCCGCTTTACCTTGACCTAGCCATTTTTTAGCGTGATCATAAGCGTCTATAATGACATTATTCATTATATAATGCCTCCTAAATCATTTTATTCTTCAAATACCTATACTATTCTAGCACAATTTTTTCTGATATCAATATACAAAAGAAAATAATTAAAATAAAGGCAAAGAACGATATGACACTTTTTTATCAAACAGCCTTGATATTAGGAAAAAAATATAATATAATTATTAAAGACAAAATATTGGAGGGAAAAATTTGAGATACTTAGATAATTTTCTATTTAATATACAGGATAAATTGCTTTCTGTAGTTTTTGCTATTGTAGTATTTTTTATTGGATATGGTGTAATAAAAGCTATGAGAAAGCCCATGGGCAAATGGCTTGTAAAACTCAAAATAGACAAATCATTTCATTCGTTTATTTTAAGTATAGTACAGATTACTTTTATCGTATTACTTGGTGTAAGCTGTCTGGAAATGTCGGGACTTGTAAAAGCTTCCTCACTTGTCACTGCTTTAAGTGCTGTGGGACTTGCAGTTTCCTTAGCGGTAAAGGATAGTCTTGGTAATCTTGCAGGAGGAATGGAAGTGCTTTTCACAAAGCCTTTTGCGGTTGGAGACTTTGTGGATGTATGCGGATATTCCGGAACGGTAAAAGAAATCGGTATTGCACATACCACGCTTAAAACAGTGGATAACAAGAGCATATATTTGCCTAGTTCAGATGTAGCTAAAGCGAAAATAGTAAATTATTCAAGAGAACCTTTGAGAAGACTTGATATTAAGTTTTCCATAGGGTATAAGGATGATTTTGAACAGGCTAAAAAAATTATACTTGATACTGCTGAAAGCAGTGGATTAGTACTTCATGAACCAGATATGCCTTTTGCAAGGGTATGCAGTCATGGTGCAAATTCAATAGACATTCAATCTAGAATATGGGTAAAGAGCGAAAATTACTGGACACTGAATTTCTATATGTACGAACAGGTAAAAAAAGCTTTTGATAAAGCAGGAATTAATATTCCTTACAATCAGCTTGACGTACATATTGACAATAATTAAAATATTTCGGAGGAAAAACAAATGAAATTATTTATTGACACAGCCAATGTAGACGAGATCAAAGAAGCTGCAACTTGGGGTGTAATCTGCGGAGTTACAACAAACCCTTCACTTATTGCAAAGGAAGGAAGAGATCTTAAGGAAGTTATCAAGGAAATTACAGAAATAGTAGACGGACCTATTTCAGGAGAAGTTGTTTCTCTTGACTGTGATACAATGGTTGAAGAAGCTAAGAAACTTCATGAAATTCACCCAAACATTGTTGTTAAGATTCCTATGTGTGCAGAAGGTCTTAAGGCAGTTTCCATCGTTTCCAAACTCGGAATTAAGACAAATGTAACACTTATCTTTTCACCAATGCAGGCACTTTTGGCTGCAAGAGCAGGTGCTACATTCGTAAGCCCATTCATGGGAAGACTCGACGATATCGGTCATAACGGTGCTCAGCTAATTGAAGAAATCGTTACAATTTTCCAAAACTACGGAATTGAAACAGAAATTATTGCTGCAAGTATCAGGAACCAAACACATCTTATCGATGCTGCTATGGCAGGCTGCGATATTGCAACAGTTCCTTACAAGGTTCTTAAATCCTGCATTAATCATCCAATGACAGACAACGGAATTGACCGTTTCATGAAGGACTGGGAAAGTGTAAAGGCAGTTCAGAAGGGACTTTAATAGTTAAATTTTTTAAAATTAAAACGTCAGCCTAAAAGCTGACGTTTTTTATCGTTATAAACAAGAAGACTTCATTCAAAGGAGATTGAATGAAGTCTTTGAGGGGAGGCCATAACAGAAGATATATTCATAGATCAAAAGAATTAAACTAATCCTTGATATAAGTATAATATATTGTAATAATAAAATCAATAGTAATTTTCAACAATTAGATAATATTTTATATAATAAGTCAACCAAAATTTTGAGCAGAAAATATACAATAAAATAATATTTAGATATATAGTATAAAAAATAATATTAAATTTGTCTATTATTTTCAAAAGATGTACACGTATAGCGGACATTTGAGCTTGCAATAAAAACTCTATAAAAAGATGTTTTTACACTTGATTTTTGGGGTAAAATAGGATATTATACAGTTAGAAACTGTTTTTGAGACAGAAACAAAAAAGACAATTAATTTTAATATAAAGGAGATAATTACAATGAACGACAACATGATGTGGGCACTTGTAAAAGAAAAGGCAGCTCCAGGTCTTGCTCTTAAGAGAGTACCAATTCCAGAAGTAGGAACAAATGATGTTAAAATTAAGATTCACAAGACAGCAATTTGCGGCACAGACGTACATATTTATCAATGGAACGAATGGGCTCAGCATACAATTGCATTAGGTCAAACAGCAGGACATGAATATGTCGGTGAAATTGTTGAAGTAGGTTCCGGAGTTAAGGACTTTAAGGTAGGCGAGATTGTTTCCGGCGAAGGTCATATTACATGTGGACATTGCCGTAACTGCCTCGAAGGTCACAAGGAAAACTGTCAAGATGCTAAGGGCGTAGGTGTTAATCGTGACGGTGCTTTTGCTGAATATCTTGTAATTCCATCCTCAAATGTATGGCGTACAAATCCAAATATTCCTGAAGAAATGTATTCTATTTTTGATCCATTCGGAAATGCAACTCATACAGCTCTTTCTTACGATGTACTAGGCGAAGACGTACTTATTACAGGTGCAGGCCCAATCGGTATTATGGCAGCAGCTATCTGCAAGTTTGCAGGCGCAAGAAACGTTGTAATTACAGATCTTAACCAATACCGTCTTGACCTTGCTAAAAAGCTTGGTGCTACAAGAACAATTAACCTTAGAGAAGAAAAGATTCCTGATGTTATGAAGGAAATCGGAATGACTGAAGGATTTGACGTTGGTTATGAAATGTCCGGTGCTGCTCCTGCACTTAACGATATGATTGCTAACATGAGACACGGCGGAAAGATTGCTCTTCTTGGAATTCAGTCTCCAGGTGTTGGTGTTAACTGGGAAACAATTATTTGGAACGGTCTTAATATTCGTGGTATTTACGGACGTAAGGTTTGGGATACATGGTACAAGATGACAACAATGCTTGAATCCGGTCTCGATATTTCAGGAATTATTACACATAGACTTAATATTAAAGACTACAAGGAAGGCTTCGATGCTATGATTTCTGGTCAATCCGGTAAGGTTATCCTCAGCTGGGAAGACATTGATAAGCTTGAAGCACAATCCCAGGATTGCTAATTAAATAAAAATTAAAATTTGAAACTTAGAAAGGAAATGATTAGAAATGGCACGTAAAAACGACATTTTGAGCATTTATACTAAAGAAGTAGAAGATATTAAAGCAGCAGGTCTTTTCAAAGGTGAAGTTCCAATAGCTTCTGCACAGAGTGCAAAGGTTAAATTAGAGGACGGAAGAACAGTTATTAACATGTGCGCTAATAACTACCTCGG
>SAMEA104404097__coassemble_2339_pt1 | contig 13335 bp, 13 predicted proteins | sample SAMEA104404097__metabat2_high_PE_069 | metagenome-assembled genome bin SAMEA104404097 (sample SAMEA104404097) | Balaenoptera acutorostrata
TTATCTATACGTAATTTAAAGTCATATCTTGCGGACTAAAGTTAGTTGTCAACTACATTAACATCTTAAAAGCGGCGACCGCTTCACCTCAATTCGCATTATTATCTATACGTAATTTAAAGTCATATCTTGCGGACTAAAGTTAGTTGTCAACTATATTAACATCTTAAAAGTAGCGACCGCTTCACCTCAATTCGCATTATTATCTATACGTAATTTAAAATTATTTCTCGCTTAACAACTGAAAACTTTTACTCATATTATTGTGAAAAATAATCTTAAAAATGGTATACAATTATATATGTAAAATATGCATTATATAATTGAAATATGATGCCATGTATGATATTATAAAATAAAGGGTTTTCGTTTAATAATTACTGATTTCCAAAAGGAGTTTTGAAATGTCCAATATTACTAAAAAAGCCATGGAAGCATCAATAAAAGAACTTTTACTGACAAAGCCTTTTTCAAAAATAACAATAAACGATATAACTGAAAAATGCGGTGTCAACAGAATGACATTTTATTATCATTTTAAGGATATCTATGATTTAATAGAGTGGATGTTTAAGCAAGATGCGGAAAAGATTATAAAGAAAAGAAAAGATTATGAAACTTGGGAAGATGCTTTGATAGATGTATTTAACGCAGTTTTAGAAAATAAAGCTATCATTTTAAATTTATATCATTCTGTAAACCATGAACAAGTTGAAAATTATCTTAATAACCTTATATATCCTATTTTAAAAGATGTTATTGAAGAAAAATCCGAGCAGAAAGGCGTAGCCGAAGAAGACAAAAAATTTATTGCTGATTTTTACAAATATGCCTTTACAGGTGTTATTTTAAACTGGATAAAAAATGATATGAAAATTCAGCCTAAAATTATATCAAAGAAACTTATAACATTGATAAAGAGAAATATAGAAGGCGATTTAAAAGATTTTAAGGAACAAAGTTTATCAAATTAGATATAATGATAAAATATCTATCAATATAGCAGCGGTGATTAAAAATTAATCACCGCTGCTATATTGAATATTGTTACCTTTTTTAAATTTTGGTATCATTAAAACATAAATTAACGAATAGAAAATAACGGGAGATTGTAATAATGATACAGAAAAATTTAGCTAAGATAGGTATAAACACTGCACTTAATTACATTGAAAAAAATCCGGAAAAAAATATGCCTAAACTTTTGGATTGGGTTGATGTAATCGCAGGAACCGGAGAAAACAGTTATCCATCTCAGAGAAAAGCATTCCACGAAATTTTAGATAAACCTGATTCAAACTGGTATCAGCTTATAATGAGAATTTTTAAGGATACAGATATTGAAGTTATTAAAACATTCTTTACAAACTTTATGTTAAATGCAAATATTATTGGATGGCCTATACAACAGGAATGTCGTCAAAAATACGGTTGTAACATTCCTTGGGCAATTCTTCTTGATCCAACCAGTGCTTGCAACCTCCACTGCAAAGGCTGTTGGGCTGCTGAATATGGAAACAAACTCAATCTTTCCTTTGACGAAATTGATTCTATTATAAAACAAGGCAAGGAACTTGGAATATATATGTACATATACACGGGTGGTGAACCAATGGTTCGTAAAGACGATCTTATTAAGCTTTGCGAAAAGCATAACGATTGTATCTTCCTTACATTTACAAATGCTACCCTAATTGATGAAGCTTTTGCTAAAGAAATGCTCAAGGTTAAGAACTTTATTCCTGCCATAAGCATTGAAGGAAACAGAGAAACTACTGACTCCAGAAGAGGAGAAGGCACATATGACAAGGTAGTTAAAGCTATGAAGATACTCAAGGACAACAAACTTCCTTTTGGAGCTTCCTGCTGCTACACTTCTGTAAACTGCGACAAAATTTCCAGTGAAGAATTTTTCGATCAGCTTATAGAATGGGGTGCTAGCTTTGTTTGGTACTTCCATTACATGCCTGTAGGAAACGATGCTTTGCCTGAACTCATGCCATCCAAGGAACAAAGAGAGTTCATGTATCATCAGATAAGACATTTCAGAAGCACTAAGAGCATTTTCAGCATGGATTTCCAAAACGATGCCGAGTATGTGCAGGGTTGTATTGCAGGTGGAAGAAGATATCTTCATATCAACTCCAACGGAGATGTTGACCCATGTGTATTCATTCACTATTCCGACAGCAATATCCGTGAAAAGACTCTTCTTGAATGTTTGCAATCCCCATTGTTCATGGCTTACCATGACAACCAGCCATTTAATGAAAACCATTTAAGACCATGCCCAATGCTTGAAAACCCTGAAAAACTACCTGAAATGGTAAACAAGACAGGTGCTAAATCCACTGATATGCTCAGTCCTGAATCTGCAGAACATCTCTGCTCTAAATGTCATAAGTACGCTGAATGCTGGAAGCCAGCTGCAGATAAGCTTTGGGAAGAAAGTAATAAAAAATAATATGACATACCCTATTTGTTCAAATCTTACAATACCGAAAAAAGACTCGTTTATTCGAGTCTTTTTTCAATATACTATTTAATTTATAAAATTAACAAAAGAAGCCTTGATTTTTTTTATGAAAAAGTATATCTTTAATATAGGATAATTTAATTAAGTTATCCTAATTATACCAAATTTATAGTAAAAAGGGAGAAGATAAAAATGGAAATGTCTAAATCTATTAATTTTGAAAATATTAAAGAATACAACGAATCCTACAAGAACAATGTAGTTTCCAAAGTTGCTACAAAGGCTGCTTCAAAAACAAAGCTCGCAGATGTTTGCTACAATACAGAAAAAGCTAAGAAAATGAACCACAAATTTTCTATTAGTGTAACAAATTTGCCTGCTACAAACCAAAAATCAAGTGGCAGATGCTGGCTTTTCTCCACACTTAACCTTTTGAGAGATAAAGTTGCTAAAGAGCTCAATGCTGATAACTTTGAATTTTCTCAGAACTACGCTTCTTTTTATGACCATTTGGAAAAAGCAAACAAATTCCTTGAAGAAGTTATTGAAACAGCTGATAGATCCATCGAAGATAGACTTGTAAGCTGGCTTTTCTCCTGCCCTCTTATTCAAGATGACGGTGGTTGGTTCGACGTAGCTATTCAAATCTGTAAGAAATATGGTGCTGTTCCTAAGGAAGCAATGCCTGAAACATATCAAGCTACAAATACATACGCTATGAACAGCGTTATTAATGCTAAACTTCGTGAAGACGGTCTTGTCCTCAGAAAAGAAATTGCTGAAGGAAAAGATATTTCCGCTGTAAGAGAACTCAAAAACGGTATGCTCAACGAAATATACAATATTCTCGCAATCTGTCTTGGAAATCCTCCGGAAACATTTGATTTTGAATATATTGACAAAGACAAGAACTACCATGCAGAAAGAAATATGACTGCTCGTCAGTTCTATGAAAAATACGTTGGAGAATCTCTTGAAGATTTAGTGGGTGTTATCAATGATCCTACAGAAGAAAAAGAATTCAATAAGCTTTATGCTGTAGCTCATTCCGGAAGTGTTGCTGAAGGTAAGCCAATCACTCTTCTAAACCTTGAAATAAATGAACTCAAAGCAGCTGCAATTAAGCAACTTCAAAATAATGAAGCTGTTTGGTTTGCATGCGACAGCGGTGCTTTTGCTGAAAGAAAAGAAGGCATCTGGGATATGAATACTTTTGATTGCGAAACATTCTTCGGAATCAAGCTTGGTATGACAAAGGCAGATATGCTTAATACAAAGCAAAGTGGTCCTGCTCATGCAATGATTATCACAGGTGTCAACCTTGTTGACGGAAAGCCTGACAAGTGGAGAATTCAGAATAGCTGGGGAACAGATACAGCTGACAACGGATACTTCATCATGAGTGATGAATGGTTTGATATGTTCGTCTTCCAAATTGGTGTACACAAGAAATATCTTACAGAGGCACAAAGAGAAATGCTTAAACAAGAACCTACAATGATTAATCCTTGGGATCCAATTGCCCAATAATTTAGTTTAAATAAAGAATCATCTGCATTTAAAAGTGTAGGTGATTCTTTATTTTTATAAAAGATTTTAGAAAATTAAACTGTAATTTATCCACCCGATTTTATCATTTCGTATTTAATCTTTGTGGCTTCCCCTCCTCGGATATGTCTTTCCTCTTTATTTTTATTAAGCACTTTTTTTACTTTATAGTATAGTATAATATCGATGGCTCTCAGCCTTTTGGTAACATCTTGATGAACTGTTGATTTTGAAATACCGAAGTGTTTTGCTGCATCTCTTACAGTAGAATTATTTTTAACTATGTATTGACCCAAAATAACTGCTCTTTCATGGAAGAAATCCTGTCCGACAATGGTTTTCATAATATCACTCCATAATTAAATTATCTTTTAAAGCATATGAAAGCCAAATAAAAAATAGAAGTGACTTATCCTTAGCACAATGAATTACTTAATACTCTTAAATAGAGTAATGCTAAAAATATTAATATTAGCTTTAATTAAATAATGTATAAATTAATTATAGATTTATTAAAACATAATTATAAAAAATATTTCAATGGGTAAAAATTCTACAAAATAGTTGTAAAAGTGCTTAAAATATATTATAATATTTTTAAATATTATAAATCCGAGGAGAAAAAAATGCGTATAGCTTTTTATACTTTAGGTTGTAAAGTAAATCAATATGAAACTCAACTTCTCAAAGAACATTTCAAGGAGCTTTCATATGAAGAATGTTCTCCGAGAGAAAAGGCAGATGTATACATAGTAAATTCATGTACTGTCACTTCCCATTCCAACAAAAAAGCCAGACAGTTTATCCATAAAATAAAAAGAGATAATCCAGATTCAATCGTTGCTCTTATTGGCTGTTTTCCTCAGGTATTTACCGAGGAAGCAGAAGAAATTGAAAAAGCGGACATCATCTGCGGTACAAAAAACAAAAATCAGGTTTCTGATTTAATAGAAGAATTTATCAAAAACAGAAAAAGAATAGTAAATGTAGAACCACACCAAAAGGGTGAAACTTTTGAAAAGCAAAAGACCTCCTCCCATGAGGACAAAACCCGTGCATTTCTTAAAATAGAAGACGGATGTGAAAGATTTTGCTCCTACTGAATAATCCCTATGGCCAGGGGTCCTGTCCGTTCAAAAGAAATTGCCGATATAGTAAAAGAAACAGAAGTATTAATAAATAACGGTTATAAAGAAATAGTGTTAGTTGGTATAAATCTTGCTATGTATGGCTATGATAAAGGATTGCGTCTTATAGATGCAGTAAAAGCTGTATGTAACATAGATGGTGTTGAAAGAGTCCGACTCGGTTCTTCAGAGCCAATGCTCGTAACAGCTGAAGATTTTAAAGAAATGTCCAAATACAAAAATGTTTGCCCTCATTTTCATGTTTCTCTCCAGGCAGGCTGTGACAAAACCTTAAAAAATATGAACCGTATTTATAATAAAGAAGATTACAGAAAAATCATACGTACAATAAATGAAAATTTTGAAAATCCTGCTGTAACAACAGATGTTATAGTAGGGTTTCCGGGAGAAACCGATGAGGATTTTAACGAAACTCTTGAATTTGTAAAAGAAATGAATTTTGCTCAAGTTCACGTATTCCCCTATTCCAGACGAGAAGGTACAAAAGCCGATCTCATGACAAATCAGGTTGAAGAATACATAAAAACTCAAAGAAGCAAAATACTTATAGAAGAATGCGAAAGCATAAGAAAAAAATTTTTAAGCTCCCAAGTGGGAAAAATTATGCCCGTACTTTTTGAAAACACAGTTAATGAAAACGGTAGAATGGGACATGCCATGAACTATACTCCGATTTTTGTTAATTCTCCCAAGGCTTTGCAGGGACATATACAAAATGTTCTTATTACCGAAGCTTTTGAGGAATACTGTATAGGAAAACTTGTATAAAATTTTCGGGAATTTGTAAAACCATGTTTGTAATTTTATTTTTATAAAATTAAATTAAGTTAGGAGTGTGACTATGTCTGTAAAAAGAATTTTTGTAGAAAAGAAACCCGAATTTGCAGTATCTGCTCAGGGCGTTTACAGTCAAATTTTAGGTGCTTATCCAAATTGCGGATTGACAAATGTTAGATTGTTTAACCGTTATGATGTTGAAAATATCACAGATAAGGACTTTAAATACGCTGTTGAAACAGTTTTCTCAGAACCACCGATCGACAATGTTTATGATGAACTTCCTGAAACAAAGGATTATGTTCTCGCTGTTGAATATCTCCCTGGTCAATTTGACCAAAGAGCCGATTCAGCTGCTGTATGCATTCAGCTTTTTACTCAGAAAGAACGTCCTATAGTTAAAAATGCACGAGTTTACATTTTTGAAGGAAATATTTCTGAAGATGACAGACAGAACATCAAAAACTTCATTATTAACCCTGTTGAATCCAGAGAAGCTTCCCTCGAACTTCCAAAAACTTTAAAAGATAACTTTTCCGCTCCGGAAAAGGTGAAAGTTCTTGAAGGCTTCATTAACCTCGACAATGAAGGACTTAAAAACTTTATCTCCGAAAATGGTCTTGCTATGGACTTTGACGACATCATTTGCTGCCGTAATTACTTTAAGGACACAGAAAAGAGAGACCCTACAATCACAGAAATTAAGATGATTGATACATACTGGTCCGACCACTGCCGTCATACCACTTTCTCCACACACATTGACAGTGTTAAATTTGAATCCGAAGAAATTCAGAATTCATACAATAAATACTTAGAAATAAGAGAAAAACTCGGCAGAACAAATAAACCTATTACTCTTATGGATATTGCCACAATCGGTGCTAAGTACCTAAAAAAAGAGGGCAAACTCACTAATTTGGATGAGTCCGAAGAAATCAATGCTTGCTCTGTTAAAATTAAGGTAAATCATGACGGCAATGATGAAGACTGGCTCTTAATGTTCAAGAACGAAACTCATAACCATCCAACAGAAATTGAGCCTTTCGGCGGTGCCGCAACATGTCTTGGTGGTGCTATCAGAGACCCTCTCTCCGGCAGAAGCTATGTTTACCAAGCAATGAGAGTTACAGGTGCTGCAAACCCACTGGCTCCTCTTTCAGAAACAAGAAAGGGCAAACTTCCACAAAGCAAGATTACAACTACAGCTGCTCAGGGCTACAGCTCCTACGGCAACCAAATTGGTCTTGCAACAGGACAAGTAAGCGAAGTTTACCACCCCGGATATGTAGCTAAACGTCTTGAAGCAGGTGCAGTTATCGGCGCAGCTCCTGCTGAAAATGTAATAAGAGAAGTTCCACAGGCAGGAGATATCGTAATACTCCTTGGCGGAAAAACAGGTAGAGACGGTTGTGGCGGTGCTACAGGTTCCTCAAAATCTCATACAGTTGAATCTCTTACAACTTGCGGTGCAGAAGTTCAAAAGGGTAATGCACCTGAAGAAAGAAAAATTCAAAGACTTTTCAGAAACAGTGAAGTTACAAGACTAATCAAACGTTGCAATGACTTTGGTGCAGGCGGTGTTTCCGTTGCTATCGGAGAACTTGCAGACGGCTTGAGAATTAATCTTGACCTTGTTCCTAAAAAATACGACGGTCTTGACGGTACAGAGCTTGCTATCAGTGAATCACAGGAAAGAATGGCTGTTGTTGTTGCTAAGGACAACATGGATAAGTTCATTAAACTTGCTGAAAAAGAAAACCTTGCAGCTATTCCTGTTGCAGTAGTTACAGATAACAATCGTCTTACAATGCTCTGGAACGATGAACCAATCGTAGATATTTCCAGAGATTTCCTTAATTCCAACGGTGCTGACAAGCATATTGACATTATAGTTAATGCTCCTGAACATTTTGCAAGCACACTTGAAGCAAAGGACATTAAGACAAGATGGCTCGAAAACGTATCTTCTCTCAACGTATGCTCTCAAAAGGGTATCGGAGAAAGATTTGACTCCACAGTAGGAAGAGGAACTGTTCTTATGCCATTCGGCGGAAAAAATCAGCTCACTCCTACACAATCTATGTGTGCTAAGCTCCCTGTTCGTTACGGTGATACAACTACATGCTCACTTATGAGCTGGGGATATAACCCTGAAATTTCCTCACGTTCACCATATTACGGTGCTGAATCCGCTGTAATAGAATCCGTTGCAAAACTTATTGCAGCAGGTGGTTCCAGAAAGAGATGCTGGCTTTCATTCCAGGAATTCTTTGAAAAACTCGGCAGCAGCGAAAGCTGGGGCAAGCCTATGTCCGCTCTTCTCGGTGGTCTTGAGGCTCAGGTTAAACTCGAAGTTGGTGCTATCGGCGGTAAGGACTCCATGTCCGGAACATTTGAAGATATAAGTGTTCCTCCAACACTCATTTCCTTTGCAGTAAGCACAGCTGAAATAGATAATGTTATTTCTCCTGAATTTAAGAAAGCCGGAAGCAAGGTTTACTACATTGCTCCTAAGTACAATGAAGATATCATCACAGATATCGACAGTGCAAAGGAAGTTATGGACAAGGTTGAAGCTTTGATTGCTGACGGAAAAGTACTTTCCGCATGGACAATCGGCATGGGCGGTATTTCCGCTGGTATCACAAAGATGTGCGTAGGTAATTCCCTCGGATTTAAGTTTAATTCCGATGCTCCTATGGGCGAAATGTTTAATCCTGTTTATGGTGCATTTATCCTTGAAGCAAAGGACGAAATTGAAGGTGCTCTTCTCCTTGGTGAAACAACAGAAGAATACAAGATTTCCATAAACGACACAGAAATTGACATGGACGAAGTTCAAAACGCTTGGGAATCCAAACTTGAACCAATATTCCCCACAAAACTTCCAACACCTAAAATCTATGTTCCTAAGATTTCCTACAATGCTGAAAACCGTGTAACATTTGGTACAAAAATTGCTAAGCCAAAGGTTCTTATCCCTGTATTCCCGGGTACAAACTGCGAATACGATACTGCTAAGGCTTTTGAAAAGGAAGGTGCGGAAACAGAAATATTCGTTGTAAACAATCTTAAACCTGTAAGAGTAAACGAATCTGTTTTGGCATTTGAAAAGCTCATTAAGCAGTCCAACATTATCGCAATTCCAGGTGGATTCTCCGGTGGTGACGAACCAGAAGGTTCCGCTAAATTCATCATTTCATTCTTTAGAAATCCACATATCAAAGAAGCTGTTAGAGAACTTCTCCAGAAACGTGACGGTCTTATGATCGGTATTTGCAACGGTTTCCAGGCTCTTATTAAATTAGGTCTTGTTCCTTACGGAGATATCGTAGACAGTGATGCAAACAGCCCAACACTTACTTATAACCTCATTGGACGTCATCAGTCAGGTCTTGTAAGAACAAGAATTGCTTCTAACAAATCCCCATGGCTTATGCACACTAACGTAGGAGATATTCACAATGTAGCTATTTCCCATGGTGAAGGTAGATTTGTAATGAACGATGAAGATGTTCAAAAGCTCATCGAAAACGGACAGCTTGCAACTCAATATGTTGATCTTAACGGCGATCCAACAATGGATATAAGATACAATCCTAATGGTTCCATAATGGCTATTGAAGGCATTACTTCTCCAGACGGACGTGTATTCGGTAAGATGGGTCACTGTGAAAGAGCCGGCAAGAATTTGTTCAAGAATGTTGAAGGTAATATTGAACAAACAGTATTCAGAGGTGCTATTGACTACTTTACAAAGTAATTGATTGACTTTCTGTTTAATAAACTTAAATATTAAATTTTTACCACGCGGATTTTTATAGTTCGCGTGGTAAACTTTAATAATTTTAACTTTCCAGTAAATTTAACGTTTTGGGTTATATCTTTTACAAAAAAATCGATAATTTCTCAAAATTGAAAGGATAAACTTTATGAGATTTTTAGGAAATATTCTTTGGGTTATATTAGGTGGATTTATAAGTTCTCTAAACTGGGCATTGGCAGGCTGTCTCTGGTGTATATCCGTCGTAGGAATTCCTGTTGGGTTACAGTGCTTTAAATTTTCGTTTCTTAGCTTTTTGCCCTTTGGTAAAGAAGTTGTATACGGCGGAGGTGCTGTTTCCATGCTTTGCAATATTCTCTGGCTTATTTTTTCAGGGATACCGATTGCTTTATGCTCAGCTTTAATGGGAATTTTTCTTTGCTTAACTATAATCGGAATTCCTTTCGGAAAACAGCATTTTAAACTTGCAAAATTGGCTCTTATGCCATTTGGTGCAACAGTGAGGAAATTATAATGATTTATATAATTGTCGCATATGATAAAAATCATTTGATAGGAAATAACGGAAAAATGCCTTGGAAGATTAAGGGTGAACAAAAAAGATATAAGGAGCTTACACAGGGAAATGTTATTATAATGGGCAGAAAAACCTATGAAGAAATGGGAAAACCATTATCGAACAGAATTAATATTGTAGTTTCATCTTCAAAAGTATTTCAAGGAGAAAACCTATACACCGTAAAAACTTTGCAGGAAGCCTTAAATATGTTCCCAAATCGTGATATTTATATATCCGGTGGTAGAAAAATATTTGCTGAAGCCTTGCCTTTGGCAGAAAAGCTTTTTATAACTGAAATTGACAATGATTTTGAAGGAGATATTTACTTCCCTGAATTTGATAAAAATAAATATATAAAAGAGATAGTTGAGCATTTTGAAGGTGAAATTCCATACACCTATGTGACCTATACCAAAAAATAAAGTTAAAACCTGATAATTTTAAATTAAAATTATCAGGTTTTGCTTATATTATTTTTATTTTTTGAAAAATTACTTCAGCAATGCTTTCCGAATATATTTTTCCTTTTAAAACATCAAAATCTTCTACTTTTAAACTTTCAAATTTATTAAGGATTAGTTTACTATCGCCTATTTCTATAATACATGAACCTTCCGAAACAAAAAATACTACAACATTATTTTTACCGTTTTCTATACAGAAATTTCTCATATCTTTTTCAGCTTTAATAAAATTTACTTCAGCTTCTGCCTGATTTTTTCTCAGCATTATATTATAATCTCTGCATTTTCCAAAGGAGGTTGTATCTGCGGCACCATCGAATTTATGAAAATTATATTTTTTCAATTTGTATTTTTTACTGTCTCCAGCGTGTGTAAGCAAAATATTACCCTCCAAAGGGCATATGTACCTTATATAATTTTCAAACAAAGTAAAATTGGACTTTTCACATTCCACAGTGGCAGAACTTATTCTGAAAATAAAATCTTTTTTTGAAAAATCCGCATCTTCTGGATATATCACAACTTGCGTGGTCTCACCTGCCGACCATTTTGTTTTCTTGTAATTTTCTTTTATAATTTTTTTTATTTTCATAATTTTCGCCTCCGTTAATGATATACTATCACAAAAATCAGCTCATGTAAATTTTGTCTTTATTTTTTTCTGTAATAAGTTCCTGAACTCTGCTTAATGCCTCTCTGTTTATATCAAAAAGGCATGTCCTTGAAATATACATCAATTCTTCTATTTCATCATAAGTATAACCATTTATATATTTATAAGTTAAAAATTGAGCATAATCAGGATTTTCTACTTTGTTTATTACAGAATAAATATCATTTAATGCTGTCATATTTTCATTTATACTCCTGACAACTTTATTTCTGACTTTTGTAGTTTCGGACCTGCATTTTTTTAGGCAATCTTCTCTGATTTTTTTTGAAACACCGCAGTTTACCAATTTCTCATCAATATCATTATATAAATCCTTTAAAAATTTAATCTGTTCCTCTCCGCACCTAATTTTTTTAACGGATTCATTATATCTCATCAAATAATCTTTGGAATTCAATAAAATACCCCCTAATTCTTAGGATATATTTCTCCGCCCAGCATTTCTATAAGCTCATTTACAGTTAAATCATCCTCGATACAATCAAGATGGTAGCAATCACCATCAATTTCTGCATATTGCTCATCATCGCATATATTGTTAAAGCATATTTTGCATTTGGCGATTACTTTTCCCTCATAGTTAGGACAATTTTTAACACATGGGTCGTTCATACAAATTTTGCACATACTTCTTCCTTTCTGTAGCTATATTATCTACAATAAATTTAAATTTTTTTACTTTTCATTTTAAATCTTTTTATTTTTTACATATTTGTTTTTCCCTCCTTGTTTCAGTGATTTTTAATCTACATCCAAATTATACCACTTTGTAGCTTATTTGTCAACAATATAAATATTTTTTATTTTTCGTTGATTTTATATAAACAACCTGTTATAATATTTTCAAGGAGTGATTATAAATGAAAGAAAATAACCACATCGGAATACGAATTAAAAAGAGAAGAGAAGAACTCGGCATGACACAGGAAGAACTTGCCACCATACTAGGATATAAATCACGCTCAACAATCAACGAAAGAGAATCAGGAATAAATGACGTTTCCAACTCCAAAATAGAGTCTTTTGCCAAGGCACTTAATACTACTTCTGCTTTTTTGCTGGATATAAGAGCAAACATATTTGATATAGATAATATTATGGAAATCCCCGAAAGCGATGTTATACCTCTTTTAGGCGTAATAGCATGTGGTGCCCCTATTTTAGCCGAAGAAAATATTTCGGAAAATATTCCTTCACCATCTTTTGTCAAAGCAGATTTTGCTCTCAAATGTAAAGGAGACAGCATGATTAATGCCAGAATATATGACGGAGATATTGTATATATAAAACAACAACCAACTGTAGAAAACGGACAAATTGCAGCTGTTTTAATAGATGACGAAGCCACATTAAAAAGGGTTTATCTCTACCCCAACAAAATTGTACTTAATCCGGAAAATCCGCTTTATGAACCCTTGGTTTATACTAACGAAGAACTAAAACAGATAAAAATTCTTGGAAAAGCCGTTTATTTTACAAGTCGTGTTAAATAATTTTCATTAAATAATATTTTTGCAATATTTATATTTCTTTATGAATTTAAAACACGAAATTTTGCGTAAAAGCTTGAATTTTAAGTGATTATAAAGTATAATTAAAAGACTGATATTTTTAAATACTTTAGTTTACTAAATATATAACAGGAGGAAAAACATGAAACAGCTTGATAAAATCTACAACCCTAAAGAAGTAGAAGAAAAGCTCTACAAGACATGGCAGGAAAAAGGATATTTCCATGCCGAAGTCAATAAAGACAAAAAGCCATTTACAATAATGATGCCACCGCCAAATATTACAGCTCAGCTTCATATAGGCCACGCACTCGACTGCACTCTTCAAGATATTCTTGTTCGTTATAAGAGAATGAAGGGATTTGAAGCTCTTTGGCTACCAGGTACAGACC
>SAMEA104404097__coassemble_2468_pt1 | contig 12708 bp, 9 predicted proteins | sample SAMEA104404097__metabat2_high_PE_069 | metagenome-assembled genome bin SAMEA104404097 (sample SAMEA104404097) | Balaenoptera acutorostrata
GGCTCGTAAGGGCAAAAACAAGGGAAAATACATAAAATGTGCAGTTGTGAACAGTGAAAGCCCTTGCAAATACAGGGTTTTGAGAGGAATTATTAGAGAAATCAGAATAGGTTTAACACAATGTTAGTGCTTCGTGGGAGCAGAAGTGAGCTTTTTGATAAAAGTAGCAATAATCCAGCCTAATCCACAGGAAAAGACAGAAAGTAGCGAAAATGCTCCAAAAATCCATAGACCTGCTCCGGTCCAACCGTCTTTTGCAATCATACCCGAAGTGAACAAGCCTATGGAGCAGATAACACATATAACTAATGGTATAAATTTAAACAATGCTTTGTTGCACTTCAAGCAAAGCATAATTTGAATGGTCAATACCACCAATGCAATCAACACAAAAATAAGTTCATACATCTACAAACACTCCTTTTTGAATTTTGTCTGTTAAGTATATTGGAACAGGTCTAGCATTTACTCTTTATTGTTATCAATGAAATATGCGATAATAGAAAGCAATACAGCGATACCCCCACCGCAATATGCAAAAAAATTGTTACTTCCGATACTTAATCCAAACAGACCAATGCAAATTGCAATAATTCCGAGTTTAATGCCTTTCATTTGAACAACCTTCTTTCTAACATTCATCTGTTAAAAAATTTTGATTTATCTAAGACTTTTTATTACAATTATATCATACTTATATATATATTTCATCTTATTTATATAAACATATTTGAAAATTTTGACCACAAAAAATCACTAAGGACATAAACCATATACTGAGTGATTTCCTTATTCACCCCTTAACCATCGTGTCACTCAAAGAAATTTCTATAATTTAAAAATAAAACAGGCTACAATGACTAAAATCAAAAAGATTTTATATCACCATAGCCTGAATATTAATTATTTACATATATTAGTAAATTCTCATATTTAGAATATTTTATTTTCTGTTTTTAACAGCAGCCTGACCTGCTGCAAGTCTTGCAATCGGAACTCTGAATGGAGAACAGCTTACAAAGTCAACTCCGATGCTATCAAAGAATTCGATAGATTCAGGGTTACCACCGTGTTCACCACAAACGCCCATAGAGATTTCCTTCTTAGCCTTAGCAGATTTAACTGCAATTTCAACAAGCTTTCCTACAGCCTTTCTGTCCACTACAGCAAATGGGTTTTCTGCAAGAATCTTTTCATTGAGATAGTGGTTGAGGAATGTACCTTCAGCATCATCACGGCTAAAGCCAAATGTTGTTTGTGTAAGGTCATTTGTACCAAATGTGAAGAATTCTGCTTCTTCTGCAATTTCGTCTGTTGTAAGGCAAGCTCTTGGAAGTTCAAGCATAGAACCTACTACGCATGGTACATCTACACCTGTTTCGTTTCTTACTTCTTCTGCAACCTGCAAAGCATGCTTTTTGAGGAGAGCAAGTTCTGCAACGTCCATGATAAGCGGAATTTCGATTTCAGGCATTGGGTTAAGGCCTTCCTTCATAAGTCTAGCTGTTGCATTAAGAATTGCTCTAACCTGCATTCTATAAATTTCAGGGAACTTAACTCCGAGACGGCAACCTCTCATACCCATCATTGGATTGGATTCATGGAGAGATCTAACTTTTGTAAGTAGATTTTCTGTATCCTTGATTTCCTTTTCGTCACCATGTGTTACCTTGAGTGTGTTGAGCTTGAGAGAAACTTCCTCAAGGTCAGGAAGGAATTCATGGAGAGGTGGGTCAAGAAGTCTGATTGTTGTATGGAGTCCATCCATAGCTTTAAGAATTCCATAGAAGTCTTCTTCTTGGAATACGAGAAGCTTAGCAAGTTCCTTTTCTCTGTCTTCGAGTGTTTCGGACATAATCATCTTTTGAATTATAGGAAGTCTATCTGAAGCCATGAACATATGCTCTGTACGGCAAAGACCGATACCTGTTGCACCAAAGCTTCTTGCCTTTTCAGCATCCTTAGGTGTATCAGCATTAGCCTTAACCTTAATTACTGCAATTTCATCAGCCCAATCGAGGAATGTCTTGAAATCGTCACTGAGTACAGGATCAATCATTTCAACTTCTCCGAGGATTACGCGTCCTGTGGAACCATCAATAGAGAGAATATCGCCTTCGTTAAGAGTATGACCGCCCAATGTAATTGTTTTGTTAGAGTAGTCAATCTTGAGAGCTTCACAACCGCATACACAGCATCTGCCCATTCCTCTTGCTACTACTGCAGCATGGCTTGTCATACCACCACGGCTTGTGAGAACACCTTGGGAAGCAATAACACCTTGAATATCGTCAGGAGTTGTTTCTGTTCTTACAAGAATAACCTTTTCTCCGTTTTCAGCCTGTACGTGAGCATCGTAAGCATCAAATACGATCTTTCCGCATGCAGCACCAGGAGATGCAGGAAGTCCCTTACCGATTACATTGAGTTCCTTGCTTTCATCTATATGTCTATGAAGAAGTTGGTCAAGAGCGGATGGTTCAACTCTCATAATAGCTTCTTCCTTAGTGATAATGCCTTCCTTAACCATATCAACAGCTATCTTAACAGCAGCTGCGGCTGTTCTCTTACCTGTTCTTGTTTGAAGCATGAAGAGTTTGCCGGATTGGATTGTAAATTCAATATCCTGTACGTCCTTGTAATGGTTTTCGAGGATTGAGCAAATATTCTTAAATTGTTCGTAAATTGCAGGAGCATCCTTTTCAAGATGAGAAATTGGGTTTGGAGTTCTGATACCTGCTACAACGTCTTCACCCTGTGCGTTCATAAGGTATTCACCGTAAAGATGGTTGTCTCCGTTGGCAGGGTTTCTTGTAAATGCAACACCTGTACCGGAATCATCACCCATATTTCCGAATACCATGCACTGAATATTAACAGCTGTACCGATTTCTTCAGGAATTTTGTTCATCTTTCTGTAAACATCAGCTCTTGGGTTGTACCATGAGGAGAATACAGCTTCAACAGCCTTCATAAGCTGAATCTTAGGATCTGTTGGGAATTGTTCTCCCTTTTCTCTCAAAACTATGTGCTTATATTCTTCAATAAGTTGTCTAAGGGATTCTTCGTTAAGATCCTTATCTATTGTAACACCTTGACGCTGTTTAGCAGCTTCAATAGCAAGCTCAAAATTATAATGTTCAACTCCCATAACAACGTCACTGAACATCTGGATGAATCTTCTGTAGCTGTCAAGTGCAAATCTTGGGTTATTTGTAGCTTTAATAAGACCCTCTACTGTTTCATCATTAAGACCGAGGTTCAAAATTGTATCCATCATACCAGGCATGGAAATAGGAGCGCCGGAACGAACGGAAACCAAAAGTGGATTTTCCTTGTCGCCGAATTTTCTTCCCATTTTTTCTTCCACTTTTTTAAGATCTGTCCAGATCTGTTCCTTCATTTCTTCGGAAAGAATTTTTCCGGATTTAAAGTAGTCTCTGCATGCCTCTGTTGTAATTGTGAGTCCGTAAGGAACAGGAAGACCTATATTAGTCATCTCGGCAAGGTTAGCACCTTTACCGCCCAAAAGCATTCTCATGCTTCCATTACCTTCATTGAAAAGATAAGTATATTTCTTATCCATTTCAAAACCATCTCCTTTTCAGTTTTAAACATTTATAATTATTTTAAAGCTTGACTTTTTTGAATTATTTCCATTATTTTTCCTGATGTTTCCTCAATTGCTTTATTGGTAACATCAATTATAGGGCAGCCTATTCTCTTCATTATTCTTTCAGCATATTCTGCTTCTTTTAAGATTCTGTCCATAGTTGCATAGTTTGCATCGGAGCTTACTCCAATTTCACGCAAACGATTTTTTCTTATAGTCTGAAGAGCTTCCGGCTGAATTGTAAGTCCAATTACCTTGAACTTAGGAAGTTTGTAAATATCTTCCGGTGGATCAACGTCCATAACAATCGGAATATTGGCTGCCTTAATTGACTGATAAGCAAGATACATACAAATAGGTGTTTTTGATGTTCTGGAAATACCAACCAAAACTATATCTGCTTCAAAAATACCGTTGCTGTCTTTGCCATCATCATATTTTGTGGCAAACTCAATAGCTTCAACACGTTTGTTATAGGACATATCCATAAGATGGGATACGCCTGGCTTCATAACAGGTTCAATATTAAAGTTTTTACGTATTTTACTTATGTAAGGTGTAAGTGCATCCAGTGAGCAAATACCGAGCTGTCTTGAGTAGTTTTCAGCAAATTTTGAAAGCTGAGGAGAAATCAATGTGTAAACCAAAAGCTTCATCTTGTCTTTTTCTTCTGAAAGAGCATTTATATTATATTTTATTGTCTGCTCATTGTTTATAAAAGGAAATCTCTTTATTTCAAGATCTGTAAATCCAAACTGGCTCAATACAGAACGAGCCAATGTTGTGCCGGTTTCGCCTATGGAATCCGATAATACATATACTATCATTATTTTCTCCTATTCTCCAAGGCTTACCAATGCTTTAACAATGGTCGTTTTTGTTATTCTTCCGACTACCTTGAGTATTGTTTTATTATCATTCTCAACCATTTCAACAACAGGCAAAGAATCTATTTCATGGTGCTTCATAAGCTTAGCAGCATGGAAAAGTGAATCATTTTCAAATATAAAAATAAGATTCGGTTTTCTGCTCATTATCATAGTGATAGGGATTGATTTCATATCACCGCCGCCAATAGCAACTCTCAAAAGGTCCTTTCGGGAAACAATTCCCACAAGTCCTTCTTTTTCATCTGTTATAAAAAGGCTTCCAACGTCTCTCATAAAAAGTTCGGCACTGGCATCAAATGCAGATACATTTGTGGAAATTACCGCCGGTACTCCCATCCAATCGTGAACCGACATTCTTGAAAAACACTTGCCTGCTTCTTCCTTTGGATTTGGCATAAGTTGTGTGTTCTGTTTCGAACTGTCGTAGTAATATCCTACTTTAGGCTTTGCACAAATAATTCCAGCTCTTTTAAGTATAGCAAGGTCGGGTCTCAAGGTTGCTTTTGACAAAGAAAAACTCTGGGAAATTTTATCTGCAGTTATCGGACCTTGAGCTTTTATAATCTCAATTATTGTTTTTTGTCTTTCTGATAGTAAGATTACGAACTCCTCCCTTTTTTAATATATTTTATATTTATGTTATACTATATATTTCTATATAAGTCCAGTATTTTTTGAAAATTTATATTTATTTTTTAATTTTAGTTAGAAATATACAAAATTATATGCTAATTATAGGTACTATTAGAATTAAATGATTGCTTCCTGCATTATTTAAAATATATGATTTTTCGACTTATTTTTAAAGTGACATATTTCTGATTTATTATATATTATAATTAATCTCAAAATATGTATCTCATATATAAAAGTTATGACCGTATGCTCAATATATATGAGTGTTATCCTTGAATATTATACTCTTTCATTATATAATCTTATTATCTAAACTTAATGTATTATCAATACAATATCTTATTCCGGAGGAAAAACAATGAGAATTTTCGACACACAAGTTCAGAAGCTTAAATATAAAGTACAGAAATCCGTAGCTGAGCACGCTTTTAACGGAAATCTCGAAAAGGCTTATTATGATATTCCTCGTGAAATAGTTGATGGCACTGAGGCTACCATGCGTTGCTGTATATATAAAGAAAGAGCAATTGTTGAAGAAAGAGTAAACCTTGTGTGTGGAAGCGATAGAAGCGATGACAATATAATAAATGTAATTCCGATTGCTTGCGACGAATGTCCTGTAAGCTCCTATGAAGTTACAGACCTTTGCCGTGGATGTATTGCAAGAAGATGTATGGAAAATTGCCCTAAAGGTGCCATATCTGTTGTAAATCATCGTGCTTGCATAGACCCTGAAAAATGTATCGAATGCGGAAAATGTGCCAGTGTTTGTCCTTACGGAGCTATTATTTCTAGAAAAAGACCATGTGAAAAAACATGTAAAATGCATGCTATTCATGTAGGTCCCGACAAAAGTGCTGAAATTGACCATTCAAAATGTATATCATGTGGAGCATGTGTTTACCAATGTCCTTTCGGAGCTGTTGTTGATAAAAGTTATATCTTAGATGCTGTTTATCTTTTAAAGAGCAGTGCAAATAATTCGCTCTCACATATTTATGCTGTTTTAGCTCCCGCTATAGCATCTCAATTCAGCTATTCTACCATGGGACAAATGGTTACCGGACTTAAAACCTTGGGATTTTATAAGGTTGTAGAAGCTGCTCTGGGAGCAGATCTTGTCAGCGATAATGAAAGTCGTGAACTTGTTGAAAAAGGATTTCTTATCAGCTCATGCTGCCATGCTTTTGTAGATTATATTCATAAGAATTTTCCGGATCTTGTACAGAATATCTCTCACAACCTTTCACCAATGGCTGCTATAGGAAAATATATAAAAGAAAAAGATTCACTTGCAAAAGTTATATTCATAGGACCTTGTACAGCTAAAAAATCTGAAAGAGAAAAAGATCCCGTTAATAAATATATTGACTGTGTACTTACCTTTGAGGAACTTCAGGCTTTGATTGACAGCCGAGATATTCAACTTGCAGATTTACCGGAAAGTGAACTCGATGACGCTTCATTCTTCGGAAGAGAATTTGCAAAGAGCGGTGGACTTAGCTAGGCTGTTGCTCAGGCTCTTAAAGAGCACCATGTAACATCTGACCAATTTGAGCTCAAGCCAATAGTATGCAATGGAATAGACGAATGTAAAATTGCACTTTTAAAGGCTTCAAAGGGTGTATTAAAAGAAAACTTCATTGCAGGTATTGCTTGTGTAGGCGGCTGTATCGGAGGTGCAGGCTGTTTAACCCATGAGCCAAACAAGAGCACAATAAGTCTTGATAAATTTGCAAATCAAGCAACAGACAAAACTATAAAAGAATCAATTGATTCAATTGATAAACTTTAATATAGTATATTTCCTTCTTATTCCCCGACTCAACTACCAAGAATCGGGGAATTTTTATATCAGTCTCTTACTTCCGCACCATAATCAAATATTTTTCCCGTAACATCTTGTGAATCCAGCACTTCTGTAAATGCTTCCGGAACCAAACCTACAATTACAGTTTCTGCCATACAAATATCAGTTTCTATTTGTGTTGTCGTTGAATATCCCGGAATTATTGCTGTAACCGTCATTTTTAAATTTAATATGATCTGATGCCTTGTTTGATTTATTCCCGCACTATCAAATTTATTTTTAAAAGTTGCCTCAACATATCCCGCAGGAATTATTTTAAAAAGTATTCTTTTTCCTCGACCGGACAAAAATTGTACACCCGTAAGGCTACCTATAGGAATTCTTATTTCCTGATCCTTCATATTGGCTATGCTTTCAACCACACTGTTTATGACCTCAGTTTTTAATTTATTAAGAGCTATAATATCCGTTTGCAATGAAGTGACGTTTCCATTTTCGCCATAAGTAAGTTTAACTATCTTTCCATAATTTACATTCTGATTTTGTAATTCATTATATACCGCATCATTTATAATTTTTGCAGAAAAAACTTTTGCTCTATAAGCGGACATGGTTTTTATAATAGGTCTTATTTTGTAATCAGTAATTATAAACGCAAAAATACATACCGCAAAATATATAAATATATTTAATAAAACCTTGATTTTAAAATTTCTTCTCGTAAAATGTGCCATTGCCATACCTCTTTTAAAAAATCTTAGGTTTTATTATAATATGTTATTTTATTTGTGTAGTGATTAAAAGACTCCTTTAAAACAACCTAAATTAATGCATATAAACATATATAGAGCAATTGAAAATAAAATTACCAGTGAAAATGATGATATCCCGAATTTCAAATGATAAAATATGAATTTTGAAATAAAAGAAACAGATATTGCTACCACAGCAGGCTTTATAATCCAATTTTTAAAGTCCATATATACCGGTGAAGCTTTTTCTAAGCTTATATAACTCATTGCAAAATTAAGTATATTTCCGAAAAATATAACAAAAACATAACCGACTATGCCAAACCTTGGTATTAAAATAAAAAGAAGAAAAACTCTTGATGCTGATTCCACAATATTTATTTGAAGAGATTTCATTTGTTTGTTTATACCCTTGAGTGCACTATCCACTACATCATCTAAAAACATAAAAGTAGTCAGTGGAGCTAATATTCTTATGTATTTTCCTACTTTTTCGCTGTTATAAATTAAAACTCCCATTTCATTGCCAAAAATAATATATATTGCAGTTAAAATTATTGAAAAAATAATTGTTACAGAAGAAGATTTTACCACAGCTCTTCCTATTTTATCCTTATCACTGTTTTCATATGCTTTTGAAATTTCAGGTATAAGCAAGGTTAAAAATGATGACATTAAAGCGGCGGGAAAAACTATTACAGGTATCGCCATTCCTTTGATAATTCCGTAATTTTGCATGGCCTCCGTTTTGTTTAATCCAAATTTAACAAGTCCCCATGGAATAAGCATATTTTGAAGCATATTTAAAAAACTTCTCAAACTTCCGCTCAATGCAATAGGTAATATTATGGAAACTATCTCGGAAAAGTAAGGCTTTATAATTGTTTTACTTCTTTTTTTCATTGGAATAAGAAAGAACATCATTCCCATCAAAAATGAGGCAAATGTTGAAATTAAAGCTGCAAAACTTATTGCGATACATTTTCCCGCAACTGAAAAATTAAATATTTTAATCAGCTTAAATGTGAAAAACATATCAATTATTTGAGTTAAAATTGAAACTGTTCCTAAGGTTTTTATCTTATCAAAGTATATACAGTACGAATTAAAACAAATTATTATTCCACTTAAAGGCAATGTCAAAGCCATGATTTTTAACGGCAAACTCATTTTTTCTATTCCAATAAATTTTAAACATATATTGTCTCCGAAAACAAATATAGCTATGCAAGCTGTAACTGTTGTTATTAAGGATACTAGCATCGTTTTTTTTACGGATTTTTCTGCGGATATTACCCCTCCCTCACGGGAATATTTTGCCGAAAGTCTGGTAACAGCTATATGATATCCGCCTAAACCTATAGTACTTACAAGTCCAAAAATACTTTGTGTAAGCTGAAAAATGCCCGTTCCTTCACTTCCCAGAACTTTTGATATATGTATTCCCATGTAAATCTGCATAATTTCAACAGTCATATTTATAAATGTCAGCAAAACCGCATTTTTAAAAAAATTATTTTTTTTCAAACTATCACCTCACTCTTGAGGATATATATATGCAAATTTACATTAAATTTATAACTTATATAATAAAATTTCCGATTATTATTGAAATATTATAAAAAGATTGATATAATTATATCTAATATATAATTTATAAATTGTAATACCTAATTCTAACGGAGGCTTTAAATATGAAATGTCCCTATTGCTCCTTTTTGGAAAGCAAAGTCTGTGATTCAAGGCCCACAGATGATGGTGAAAAAATCAGAAGAAGAAGAGAATGTTTAAAATGCGGCAGAAGATTTACCACTTATGAAGTTGTGGAAAGAATGCCGATAATTGTTATAAAAAGGAACGGCTCCAGAGAAGCTTTTAACAGAGATAAACTCATAAATGGCGTACTCAGAGCCTGTGAAAAGAGAAAAGTTTCTCTTGAAAAAATTGAAGATTTAGTTGACAAAGTTGAATATACCTTGCAAAATTCTTTGGATAAAGAAGTGCAGTCTGTATACATAGGTGAATTGGTACTTTCTCTTTTAAAAGATTTGGACCAAGTTGCTTATATTCGTTTTGCTTCTGTTTACCGAAACTTCGACGATGTTCAATCCTTTGTGGAAGAGCTTAAAAACTTAAATAAGTAAATTAATTTCTAATTCCAAAAATATTTAGTAAAAATAATAAGCACACTTATAAGGTTAAACAATATTAGCAGTGCCTTTAAGGCACACATAAGCAACACCAACTGAATTATTGGTGTTGCTTTCTTATTATATCAAAGTAATTTTTTAATAGCATATACACTTCTCATTTTATACTTACAGCAAGTATACCTTGTGGGATCAACAATATAAAAAACAGCGTTGAATTAAGCTAAAATAAGCCTTATCAAACGCTGTATTTTTATTTACTGATTTTATTAGATTTATTAATCGACACGCGATTATTCATTCTGTCCTCAGCACTTTTTGTATTTTTTACCGCTTCCGCATGGGCAAGGATCGTTTCTGCCTACTTTTTTAGTAGTTCTTGGACGAACATTCATAGCTTCTTCACCACGTCTCTCAAAAATTTCTCTTGCTTTTTCTCTTTGATTCATCATAGCAGCTCTTTTATCCTGCATTGCCTTATTAGGATCAACTACATTTCCCTGAGAATCTCTGAGTTCCACATGAACATGAACCATCATCAAATTCTTGAATGTATTTTGACGAATTTCTTCAATCATCTGATCAAACATTTCAAATCCTTCATGTGTATATTCAACAACAGGATCCTTTTGAGCAAATGAACGCAGGTAAATACCTTGCTTGAGGTCTTCCATAGCATCAATGTGTTCCATCCAAAGTCTATCAACATTTTGGAGAAGAATCATTCTTTCAACGCTTCTCATAACTTCGGAGGTAAATTCCTTTTCCTTGCTTTCATAAATAAACAAAGCTCTTTCCTTAATAAAGTTTATTACATCCTGCTTTGTCTTTGCAGCAAGCTCCTCTTCGCTGTATTTAAGGTCATCATTGGTCAAAAGCCAACCGAGAAAATGTGTTCTGAGGCCATGCAAATCCCAATTTGTCTTTTCTTCGTCCAAAAGATAGGAATCAACTGTATTTTGAATACTTTCTTCAATCATCTTTTTGATTATAGGGGAAATATCTTCACCATTAAGAACCTTACCACGCTGGCTGTAAATAATTTCACGCTGCTTGTTCATAACATCGTCATATTGAAGGACTTGTTTTCTTATGCCGTAGTTTCTACCTTCTACCTTCTTCTGGGCACTTTCGATAGTGTTGGAAAGCATTTTAGCTTCAATAGGCATATCTTCATCAACCTTGAGGTTGTTCATCATAGCTTCAAGCTTCTCTCCACCGAAAAGTCTCATAAGATCATCTTGAAGTGAAAGGAAAAACTTGGATTCACCAGGGTCTCCCTGACGTCCTGAACGTCCTCTTAACTGATTATCAATACGTCTTGACTCATGTCTTTCTGTACCTATAATGTAAAGACCGCCTGCCTCACGAACCTTTTCTGCTTCGTCTGCAATTTCAGCTTTAAATTCATCATTAAACTGCTTAAATTGTTTTCTTGCTTCAAGAATAGTTTCGTCATCGGTTTCTGTCAAAGTTGTTGCGTTATAAATAAGTTCTTCATCAGCACCGAGCTTTCTCATCTTTGCCTTTGCCAAAAATTCAGCATTACCGCCCAGCATAATATCTGTACCACGTCCAGCCATATTAGTTGCAATTGTAACAGCTCCGAATTTACCAGCCTGTGCAACAATTTCAGCTTCCTTTTCGTGATATTTAGCATTCAAAACTTCGTGTTTAATTCCCCTGCGTTTGAGCATTTGAGAAAGATGTTCTGATTTATCAATAGAAATTGTACCTACAAGTACAGGCTGACCTTTTTTATGGCATTCTGCAACCTGATCGCAGATAGCATTATACTTGGCAGCTTCTGACTTATAAATAACGTCTTCCCTATCAATACGAATAACCGGTTTATTTGTAGGAATTTCAATTACGTCAAGGCTGTAAATTTCTCTAAATTCCTTTTCCTCAGTCATGGCAGTACCTGTCATACCGGACAACTTATCATACATTCTAAAGTAGTTCTGGAAAGTAATTGTTGCCAGAGTTACACTTTCCTTTTGAACATTTACATTTTCCTTAGCTTCAATAGCCTGATGGAGACCTTCGTTGTATCTTCTTCCAATCATCAAACGTCCTGTAAATTCATCAACAATGATGATTTCTCCATCCTTGATAACGTAGTCAACATCCTTTACCATAATGCCGTGAGCCTTAATAGCTTGGTTTATATGGTGAGCTATTGTGGAGTTTTCCGGATCTGTAAGGTTTTCAAGGTTAAAGTATTGTTCTGCCTTCTTAACTCCTCTTGCAGTCAAAGTAGCCCTCTTGCTCTTTTCATCTACAATATAGTCTGCATCAACGTCATCGTCAAATTCTTTATCATTAGTTTCCTTAACTTTGATAAATTTAAGGGAAGATGCAAAACGATCTGCAATTTTATAAAGATCTGTAGATTTTTCTCCGGGACCTGAAATAATCAACGGGGTTCTTGCTTCATCTATTAAAATTGAGTCAACTTCGTCCACAATAGCAAAAGCATGGTCTCTCTGAACCATTTTTTCCTTAGTCTGAACCATGTTATCACGAAGATAGTCAAATCCGAATTCATTATTTGTACCATATGTGATATCGCAGGCATATGCTCTTCTTCTATCATCAGAAGGCATATTTGCAACTATAAGCCCTACACTCATTCCCAGAAAATTATAAAGCTTTCCCATAACTTCGGACTGATATTTTGCAAGGTAATCGTTTACTGTTACTACATGAACACCTTTTCCGCCGAGTGCATTAAGATATGCAGGAAGTGTAGCAACCAAAGTTTTACCTTCACCTGTTTTCATTTCTGCAATTCTTCCTTGATGGAGAACAATACCACCGATAATCTGAACAGGGAAGTGTTTCATACCCAAAA
>SAMEA104404097__coassemble_2479_pt1 | contig 12657 bp, 22 predicted proteins | sample SAMEA104404097__metabat2_high_PE_069 | metagenome-assembled genome bin SAMEA104404097 (sample SAMEA104404097) | Balaenoptera acutorostrata
TATAAGTGCCAAAAGTATCCCTCCTTCATTAGAATTTGAGTCCGCCCTCACGAGCTCCCTCAGCTAACTCTTGCACACGACCATGATAAATGTAACCGCTACGGTCAAATACTACTTCGGAAATGCCCTTAGCAGTTGCTTTTTCTGCAATTGCAGCACCTACCTTGCGAGCTGCTTCCTTATTGCCGCCGTTGCCGTCAAATTCTTTATCCATAGAAGATGCGCTAACAAGTGTCTTACCTGTTTCGTCATCTATAATCTGTGCATAGATATGTTTAGCGGAGCGGAATACTGATAGACGTGGACGTGCAGATGTTCCGTTAATCTTATTACGAACTCTTGCATGTCTTTTAAGCCTTGCTTTATTGCTGTCAAGCTTTGTAACCATGTTATTTCACTCCTTTATTACTTCTTGCCTTTACCTGCTTTACCTTCCTTGCGGATGATAACTTCATCAACGTACTTAATACCCTTGCCCTTATATGGTTCAGGAGGACGTTTTTCTCTAACTTCTGCTGCGAACTGACCAACTTTTTGTTTGTCAGGTCCATTGATTATAATCTTGTTTGGAGCAGGAACATCAATTGTAATACCATCGATTTCAGGCATAATAACCTGGTGGGAAAAGCCCAATGTCATAACCAGATTTTTTCCCTGCTTTGCTACACGGTAACCTACACCGTTAACCTCAAGTTCCTTTTTGAAACCTTCGGAAACACCTGTAACCATATTCTGGATAAGTGTTCTTGTAAGGCCGTGCAGACTTCTATGTTCTTTGTCGTCGGAATGACGTGTTACAATAATTTCGTTGCCTTCCTGAGCAATTGTCATTTCGGAACGGAATGTATTTGTAAGAGTACCCTTAGCACCCTTTACTGTAACTGTATTTCCTTCAATTTTAACCTCAACTCCTGCTGGAATTGCGATTGGTTTTTTACCTATACGGGACATATTTCTTGCACCTCCTTACCAAATAAATGCCAATACTTCGCCGCCGATATTCTCTTTACGAGCTTGTTTATCGGTCATTACACCCTTAGATGTAGAAATGATAGCAACTCCGAGGCCTCTCATAACCTTTGGAAGTTCTTCACTTGAGGAGTAAATTCTCAGGCCAGGCTTGGAAACTCTGCGCAAGCCTTGGATAACCTGGGTTTTACCGGGTCCATATTTTAATGTTATATGAATTGTACCTTGCTTACCATCATCAATAAATTCATAGGATTTAATATAGCCTTCATCAACAAGGATTTGAGCTATTGCCTTCTTGATATTAGAAGCGGGTACGTCTACTGTATCGTGTTTTGCTGAATTAGCATTTCTGATGCGTGTCAGCATATCAGCGATTGCGTCGGTAATATGCATGCCGTCAACCTCCTTTGCTCGTAAATTATTACCAGCTTGCCTTCTTTACGCCTGGGATTTGACCCTTGTATGCAAGCTCTCTGAAACAAATACGGCAAATTCCGTACTTGCGAATATATCCATGTGGTCTTCCACAAATTTTGCATCTATTGTAAGCTCTGGTAGAGAACTTAGGTGCAGCCTGTTGCTTGTTGATCATAGACTTCTTAGCCATTGATTCTCTCCTCCTTACTTAGCAAATGGTGCGCCCATGAGTGTTAAAAGCTCACGTGCTTCTTCATCTGTATTTGCTGTTGTAACAAAGCAGATGTCCATACCGCGAATTTTATCTATTTTATCGTATTCGATTTCTGGGAAAATAAGTTGTTCCTTAATTCCGAAAGCATAGTTTCCTCTGCCATCGAAGCCATTAGGATTAATTCCTCTGAAGTCACGAACTCTTGGCAAAGCAATGTTGAAAAGTCTGTCAATAAACTCGTACATACGCTCGCCTCTAAGTGTAACCTTTGCTCCAATTACAACACCTTCACGGAGTTTAAAGTTAGCAACTGATTTCTTAGCTTTACATGGAGCAGCTTTTTGTCCTGTGATCAATGCAAGATCACCGAAAACGCTGTCCATAATTTTTTGGTTGTCTTTTGCTTCACCGCAGCCAACATTGATAACAATCTTTTCAAGCTTGGGGATCTGCATGACACTCTTGTAGCCAAACTTTTTGTTCAAAGCTGGAGCTACTTCATTTTTATAATGTTCTTGTAATCTAGCCATGTTTTTCCTCCTTACTTAAAATGTTGCACCGCATTTTTTGCACAGACGTTCTTTTTTACCGTCAGGACCAATCTTGGAAGCAGTTCTTGTTACTTTACCGCACTTAGGGCAAACAAGGTTAACCTTGCATGCGTACATAGCACCTTCAGCCTTAACAATACCACCGTTTTCACCTTGTCTTCTAGGTTTAACGTGTTTTGTTACCATGTTGCAGCCTTCAACAATAATCTTTTCTTCCTTTGGGCTAACTTCAAGCACTTTGCCCTGTTTGCCCTTGTCCTTGCCTGACAGAATTGCGACTGTATCGCCGGATTTAACGTGTAGTTTATTCACCTGTCATGCACCTCCACTAAAGCACCTCTGGGGCGAGGCTCAAAATCTTTGTATAATCTTTTTCACGAAGTTCTCTTGCCACCGGGCCAAAGATACGTGTTCCCCTTGGATTTTTATCATCCTTGATAATAACTGCTGCGTTCTCATCGAATCTGATGTATGTTCCATCTTCTCTTCTGAGTCCTTTAGCAGAACGAACTATTACTGCTTTAACAACGTCGCCCTTCTTAACGACGCCACCAGGAGCGGCTTTCTTTACGGAAGCTACGACTACATCTCCGATGTTAGCGTATCTCTTTCTTGTTCCGCCCAATACTCTGATACACATGAGCTCCTTAGCTCCAGTGTTATCAGCAACTTTCATATAGGTTTGCATCTGTATCACAGCGCGTTCCTCCTTTCGGTTTAAAACTAATTTACCTGTACCCTCTTATTTCGCGAGGGGGTCTCTACCTGCAACCGTTTTATGCAGGCGCTTAAATTAGCTGTTTAGGAGTTTGTATATCCTAAAAGTAATTACTTAGCCTTTTCAATAATTTCGGCTACTCTCCATCTCTTGTCCTTGGAAAGTGGGCGTGTTTCCATGATAGAAACCTTATCGCCTATACCGCAAGCGTTGTTTTCGTCATGAGCCTTCAGCTTAACTGTACGCTTGATGATCTTTTTGTAGAGCGGATGCTTTACGTTATCCTTAATTGCAACTACAACAGTTTTGTCCATCTTATCGCTGACAACAATACCTGTTCTTGTCTTTCTGAGGTTTCTTTCGCTCATAGCTTAGTCCTCCCTTCCCATATTACTGCACGTTTTCTTTTTCAGTGATAACTGTCTTGATACGTGCGATATCTCTCTTAACAGCCTTCAAACGCATTGGGTTTTCGAGCTGATTAATAGCATGCTGGAAGCGTAAGTTGAAAAGCTCAGCTTTGAGGTCGGACAGCTTTTCATTAAGTTCAGCAACTGAAAGTTCTCTAATCTCGCTAGCCTTCATTACTCTTCACTCCCCTTCTCTTCCTTAACAACAAATTTACATTTAATAGGCAATTTGTAAGCAGCAAGACGCATAGCTTCTCTAGCAACGTCTTCAGCAACTCCACCCATTTCAAACATTATTCTGCCAGGCTTAACTACTGCTGCCCAGTATTCAGGGCTACCTTTACCGGAACCCATTCGTGTTTCAGCAGGTTTTTCTGTAATTGGCTTGTCTGGGAAAATCTTGATCCAAACTTGACCGCCACGCTTTATGTAACGTGTCATTGCAATACGTGCAGCTTCAATTTGAGCTGATGTAATCCATGCTGGTTCAAGTGCTTGAAGACCATATTGACCGTAAGTAACTTCGTTACCTCTCATAGCCTTACCAGTAAGTCTGCCTCTATGAACTCTTCTGTATTTAACTCTCTTAGGTAGAAGCATTACTTGTTGCCCCCTTCCTTACGAGCTTGAGGTTTCTTTGTTCCTTGAAGAACTTCACCTACATAAATCAAAACCTTAACGCCGAGCTTTCCGTAAGTTGTGTTAGCTTCTGCAAAGCCGTAGTCAATGTCTGCTCTTATTGTCTGAAGCGGAATTGTTCCTTCGTGATAATGTTCGGTTCTAGCAATTTCAGCACCGCCAACACGACCGCTTACTGTAACTTTAATACCCTTAGCTCCGAGCTTCATTGTTCTTCCGATAGCTTGTTTCATGGCTCTACGGAAGGAAACTCTGTTTTCGAGCTGAAGTGCAATGTTTTCAGCAACGAGCTGAGCATTCTTATCAGGTTGTTTAACTTCAATAACGTTAACAATTACGTCGAGCTTGTTGTCTCTATTCTTGTTAACAATCTTTTCGATTTCCTTCTTAAGTTCTTCTATTGCAGCTCCGCCCTTACCAATTACGATACCAGGCTTAGCACAATGGATGTGAATCTTAATTCTTGTTGCATCTCTTTCAATTTCGATGCGTGGAATTCCTGCTTCATAAAGTTTCTTTTTGAGATACTTACGGATGTTGTAATCCTCTACCAAGGTATCGCCGAAAGCATCGTCTCTAGCAAACCAGCGAGAATCCCAATCCTTTATTACGCCGACACGAAGTCCGTGTGGATTTACCTTCTGGCCCATTAGCTTACCTCCTCTTTCAGCTTATTCTTTTTCTCTCAAAACCAATGTCACATGGCTGCTTCTCTTCAAAATCTTGTAAGCTCTTCCCTGTGCTCTTGGTCTTATTCTTTTCATAGTTGTGCCGGGACTAACGAAACATTCTGCAACATAAAGATTTGTTTTATCCATGTTGCTGTTGTTTTCTGCGTTAGCTATGGCAGATTTAAGAAGCTTCTCCAGTGGCTCACATGCAGCCTTTGGAGTATGTTTTAGAGTTGCCATTGCAATCTCTACAGGCTTGTTTCTTATTTGATCAAGCACGATTTGCACTTTTCTTGGTGAGATACGTGCATCTCTTAAATAAGCTCTCGCTTCCATTGTTATATCCTCCTTTCGGCACTCTTACTTAGTTTTATTTGCTCCGGCATGACCCTTAAATGTTCTTGTCGGTGCGAATTCTCCCAATTTATGGCCTACCATATCTTCAGTTACATAAACAGGAACATGCTTGCGTCCGTCGTGCACTGCAAATGTGTGTCCAACGAAATCTGGGAAAATTGTTGAAGCTCTGCTCCATGTCTTGAGAACTTTCTTTTCTCCGTTTTCGTTCATTTCTCTAACTCTCTTGAGAAGAACAGGCTGAACGAAAGGTCCTTTTTTAACACTTCTACCCATGTTTAGTTGCCTCCTTTCAGCTCGCCTTACTTAGAGCCTCTGCGTTTAACAATATACTTATCTGTATGGTTCTTTGTCTTTCTTGTCTTATATCCAAGAGCTGGTTTACCCCAAGGTGTAACTGGTCCGGGACGTCCAACTGGGGACTTACCTTCACCACCACCGTGTGGGTGATCGCATGGGTTCATTACAGAACCACGTACTGCAGGTCTCCAACCCATGTGACGCTTACGTCCAGCTTTACCCAAAGAAACGTTTTCATGATCGATATTACCTACTTGACCTATTGTAGCCATGCAGTTAATTGGAACATTTCTAAGTTCTGTGGATGGAAGTCTAATCATAGCGTAGCCGTTTTCCTTAGCCATAAGCTGTGCTTGGATTCCGGCAGCTCTAGCAAGCTGAGCGCCCTTTCCTGGGTAAAGTTCAACATTGTGGATGAATGTACCAACAGGAATGTTAGCAAGAGGAAGAGCGTTTCCTGGCTTGATGTCTGCATCAGCACCAGCAATAATCTTGTCTCCAACAGCAAGACCGTCTGGAGCCAAAATGTAACGCTTTTCGCCGTCTTCATATTGTACCAAAGCAATATGAGCACTTCTGTTTGGGTCATATTCAAGAGTCATAACTTCAGCAGTCATGTTGAGTTTGTTTCTCTTGAAATCAATTATACGATATTTTCTTCTGTTGCCGCCGCCACGGTGACGAACTGTAATTCTACCTGTATTGTTTCTTCCTGAGCTCTTCTTGAGATTTTCCAAAAGGCTTCTTTCAGGAGCAACTTTTGACAGAGTAGAATAATCTGTAACAGTCATCTCACGAAGAGATGGTGTAGTTGGCTTGTAACTTTTAATAGCCATTTTAAATTCAACTCCCTCATAATAGTGTCGGGATTATGAGATCCCATAACATTGGTGTTCCTTTTCAAAAAGGAATTACATCATGCTCTCAAAGAACTCAATAGTCTTGGAGCTTTCTTTAAGTGTGATAATGGCTTTCTTCCAGTCAGGTGTGTAACCTTGGTTTCTTCCCATTCTCTTAAGTGTGCCCTTACAGTTCATTGTGTTAACTTTCAAAACTTCTGTTCCTGGGAACAAAGCTTCGCAAGCCTTAGCAATTTCTGTCTTGTTAGCGTCTTTAGCTACCTTGAATGTGTACTTCTTTTCAGCTACGCCACTCATAGATTTTTCTGTAATGATAGGCTTTATAATAATGTCTTGGGGTGCTTTCATTATGCGTACACCTCCTCAATCTTTTCGCATGCTTCCTTAGCAATAATCATCTTATCACAGTTGAGAATGTCGTAAACACTGATTGTGTTGTAAAGAGCTGTCTTTACTCCGGGAATGTTTGCAGCATTCTTGATAACTTTTTCATCAGATGCAGGCATAACGATCAATGTCTTCTTGTCAGCATTGAGAGCTGTAAGCATCTTGACCATATCCTTTGTCTTGTAAGAATCGAAAGCAATGTTGTCAACAACAACAAAGTTGTTTTCAGATACCTTTGATGAGAAAGCAGATTTAATAGCCAATTTCTTAACTTTCTTGTTAAGTGTGTAGCTGTAATCTCTTGGCTTAGGTCCAAGAGCGATACCGCCGTGTCTCCATTGTGGAGCTCTGATGGAACCTTGTCTTGCATGACCTGTGCCCTTTTGTTTCCAAGGCTTACGGCCACCACCGCTTACTTCTGTTCTTGTCAATGTGGATTGTGTTCCTTGACGCTGATTTGCAAGGTAATTTACCACTGCAGCGTGCATAACTGCTTTGTTAGGCTCTATTCCGAAGATCGCATCGGAAAGATTCATCTCGCCTACGTTTTCACCGGCCATATTAAATACTGTAACCTTTGGCATCGTGATTCCTCCTTCCCTTACGCCTTCTTAACGCTGTCGTTGATGTAAACCACGCCACCCTTTGGGCCTGGAATAGCACCCTTCAGCGCTATAAGATTGTTTTCTACGTCTATTTTAACTACTTCCAAGTTTTGAACGGTAACTCTTTCAGCGCCCATATGTCCAGGAAGTCCCTTGCCCTTGAATACTCTGGAAGGGTCTGAGATAGCGCCGTTAGAACCTGCATGTCTGTGTACAGGGCCTGTACCGTGTGTATCTTTAAGTGAGTGGTTGCCGAATCTCTTAATTGTGCCGGCATATCCTTTACCCTTGCTGATACCGCATACGTCTACTACGTCTCCTTCAGCAAAAGTGTCAGCCTTGAGAATGTCTCCTACGTTTACTGCAGAGCAATCAGCGAGTCTGAATTCTCTGAGATACTTCTTGTAAGCTACATCGGACTTAGCAAAATGTCCCTTCATAGGCTTATTTACGTTCTTTTCTGCTACGTTGCCGAAACCGATCTGCACAGCTTCATATCCGTCGTTTTCGGTTGTCTTCTTTTGAACAACTACGCAGGGTCCTGCTTCAATTACTGTAACAGGAATAAAGTTTCCTTGTTCGTCAAAAAGTTGGGTCATACCAATCTTTTTGCCAATGATGCATTTTTGCATTTTTCCTACCTCCTAAGGTTATTGGTTGGGTTTACGTCTCCAACATGACCCGTTGCAAAGAATTAAACTTTTTTACTTATTAAAGTTTAATTTCAATCTCTACACCGGCAGGGAGCTCAAGGTTTGTGAGAGCTTCAACTGTTTTGTTGGAAGGTCTCAATATATCAATGAGTCTCTTGTGTGTTCTTGTTTCAAACTGTTCACGGCTGTCTTTGTTAACGTGAACGGATCTCAAAATTGTGATAATTTCTTTTTCTGTAGGCAGCGGAATAGGACCGGATACCTTTGCACCTGTTCTCTTTGCTGTTTCTACGATCTTTTCAGCGGAAGTATCAACCAATTTATGATCGAAACCCTTAAGTCTGATTCTGATTTTTTCTTTGACTGCCACTGTCATCGCCTCCTTAAAAATTAACTCTCAGCGACGCTTTAAATACATTTATCTCTGGAACACTGAGCCGTGTGTTCGCAAGCTCTGTATATAAAAAACCGGTCGAGACAATCTACTCGTGCGAAAAATAGATTTACTCAGCCGGGACCTTTGCATGTACAGAAATAGCCTGTATGCTAATTACATGAGAACACATCTCAAGTGACTAAAAGTCGTATTTAAAGTCGCCCGGTTTGAAATCGGACATACTCAGCGAAAATTCCCCACACACAGTGGCAACCTCTCGCGTCAACGCATATCTTGTGCAGTCTTTGCTCATTCATAATACACCATATTACATTTAATTGCAAGTGTTTTTTTATGATTTAGATTATTTTTATTGTTTTCTTCAGTTTCGATATCTATATAGAATTTTTGCTTATGTTTTTGTGCATTATGTATATTAATAATCTAAATATATCTAAATTTATCATTTTAAATTGTAAAATTACTTATTCTAATTTTAAAAAAATCTTATTATATAAAGTGTGATAATAGTATTTTTTAAAAAAACTGCAAGTATTTTAAAATACTTGCAGTTTCATATAAATTTATTTTTCTTTTTTAAAAGCCTCTATTCCGCAAATAACAACTCCTACAATCATTACTACAGTTGAAACAATAAACGGCAGCATTGTGTTTGTTCCCAGAAAGCTTCCAATTAGTCCATCAATACTATTATAAATGCAAGGATTAATAACAGAATAAATAAAGCAGAAAGCAGAGAAAATTCCACCCAGCAAAGCTAAAAGTAATCCAAAAATAATTCTCTTATATTTCATCAATCTGCTCCTTTTAAAAAGTAATAATTTTACTTGACCATACTGCCCTTGCGTATTTCGTAACCATTATCCTTAGCAAATTGTTCAAGGTTAAAATTCTTTTCAAATACAAAATTACTTAAAGCAAGCTTTTTGCTGCCTTGAGCAGAACCATCGTCAACCATATTAGGATCACAGAGCATTACTTCTCCGTCAGCTATAGGCAAAATAACTCTTACAATTGCCTTTTCTTTAAATTCCTTATCCAAATATGTTTCTGGGCTGTAAAGGTAAATGAGCTGTTCTGTGTCAGAAATTTTAGGGAATTTTGAAGCCTGTGTAAAATCAGATGGATAATCGCTAAAGCTTCCTCCTCTAATCTGATTGCCCACTGCATTTATATCCGTTACAAGCTTACCTGCATAATTAGTATTCAAAAGATCAATGAAATATTCAGCAGGAGTAACAACAGGATCGATTGTAAGGAAGTTTCCTCCGCCTACTTCTTGTTGATACATATTATTACCGTCTTTTGCGATAGCAATAATTACATTGCCTACAACGCCGCTATTCATATCATATAAATAACATTTTTCGCCATTAATTTCTTTTTCTTCTTTAAACTTAATTTTGGCATCTTTTCCGTATTGGGATTTTACGACATTCAAAAGTTTTTCTTCAGCCTTCTTCTGTTCTTCGCTTTTTTCTTCAGATTTTGAAGATTCTTCAGTTTGTGAAGAAGATACCTTTGAACTTTCATTAGTTTCAGAGGAATTATTCTCTCTGCTGGAGCATGCACTTACGGAAATAACCATAATAGCTGCCAATAATATTACAAATAACTTTTTCATATTGCACCTCATTTGTTTTATCTCACTGATTTTGTTCCGATATATAATATCACATATTTTATTAAAAGTCCAAGGTATAAAAGAAAAATTTACAATACTTTTAAAAAATTTAATATTACTATTTAAGTATAAATATATTTTTGATTTTTATATATACTATTTATAATGCTTTTTACTGTTTTAAAATATTACTAACCGTATAATTCATTTGTTGTTCTTGTTTGCCATGTATGAAGTATGAAAATATCGTATTTGCGTTTGATTAGGATTTCCCCATTTTAAATCGTTTTTAATTTCACTGTATTTAACACGTCAATGTTCAAACCTGTTTATTTTGAATTATTTTAGTTTTCCACTGCTTTAATTTTGAAATTTTAACTATTGTATTTTACATGTAAAATCTCTTATACATTCACTTATATATTTTATATTTTTCTCGTCAAAATTACAATCTTTATTAGTATGTATCTTGTCCATATAATACCCGAAAATCTTACTCTTCTTAAATGAAGCTACTGCTATAGATTTCTTAAAATTTGCTTGGTCAGATGGGTATATTGTAGTTGAAGATTTTTCAAATAAAGCAATTTTTCCTTCTTTATCATTAAATGATTTCCGTATAAGTTCACCATATTCCTTTTGAGCAGGTTCAGTCTCTACAAGCATAATATAATCGCCGTCTGATACACAATCAAAGTTTATTAGAAGTTTATCTTTCATCATATTTTTATGAGCTTTTTTAAATCTTGATGATCCTATAAGACCTGCTTCTTCCAAATCAAAAAATACAAAAGCTGTTTTTTCTCTCTGTTCATCAGACATGGCTTCCATAATTTCAATAAGTGTTATTACGCCGGAAGTATTATCATTGGCAGTGTGCTTATTTGCCTTTCCAAATATCATTAGATATGCAAATAACAGTAATACCGCAACCCCTGCGAACAACCCTATTTCCTCTCCCATTAAAAGCATTATAATAGCTTGAACGGCACTGCTTATTAATATCATTATAAGCACTATTGCCATTTGATACAGTATAAATATAAACGCATTCTTAGGTGTAAGAAAGTTTGATATTGGCATCACAGCACAGGTATCATAATGAGCTGTTAAAACCAGTTTGGCTTGCTCCAAATCTCCTATTATTAAATTTTGGGTAATAAGTACTTTACCTTTTTCTTCTATTTTGAGATTTGGATAATAGTTCCTCATCAGATTTATAAAATTGTATTTTTGCTTTTTAGTTTTTCTTACTTGGTACTCTTCAAATATTTTTTTAGATAGCTGTGTCATCTACATTTCTCCTTTTTTCATATTTTATCACAGTATATACTTTGAAGTAAATATTTTATTGAGAAAATCATAACCACCCGTCAAACGGGTGGTATGAACTGAGGCTATAAGCCTCTTTTACCGGCCAGCGTCTAAAGACGCTGGCTTTCACTTTGTTCAAGCCTATTGCCTTTGTCTCTTTTGCCACCCTATAAAAGGGTGTTTGTATTACTTAGCAACCCTTAAAAGGGTCTTCGTACTCTTTAACACTCAATTTATCTAGTGCTATATCGTGCTTTTCTTGTTCTTCTATGTACTTCTTTATGGTGCTTTCATTTAGTCCTACTGTACTTACATAGTATCCCTCTGCCCAAAAGTGCCTATTCCCAAATTGATATTTTAAGTTTGCATGTTTGTCAAACATCATCAATGCACTTTTTCCTTTAAGATATCCCATAAAACTTGACACACTTATTTTTGGTGGTATACTTACTAATAGATGTACATGGTCGGGCATCATATGTCCTTCTATTATCTCTACATCTTTATATTTACACAAAGTTTTTATTATTTCTCTTAAACTTTCTCTATATTTATTATATATTATTTTTCTTCTGTACTTTGGTACAAACACTATATGATATTTGCACATCCACTTTGTATGAGATAAGCTATTTGTTTTATTTGCCATTAAAATCACCTTTCTTTATTTACAATAGACTTGAACACTCTTATTGTAATCTGAAAGGTGATTTTTTGTATAACTTTCGATGCGCACCCGCACAGCGGGTGGTTTTTTGTTTCGCACTTTTGTGCTCAACTGTCTAAAGACATAAATAAAAAAAGAATGCCGAAATTCGACATTCTTTTATGGTGACCCGTGCGGGATTTGAACCCACGATACCGCCGTGAAAGGGCGGTGTCTTAACCGCTTGACCAACGGGCCGTTTTAGATATATTTATTTTTTAAAAAAGTGGTGACCCGTGCGGGATTTGAACCCACGATACCGCCGTGAAAGGGCGGTGTCTTAACCGCTTGACCAACGGGCCGTTTTTTAAAAAGTGGTAGCGGCAGTCGGATTTGAACCAACGACACTTCGGGTATGAACCGAATGCTCTAGCCAACTGAGCTATGCCGCCATTTTTCACTAGCCGCTTCATTCATGAACCAGCGTGTTTAATGATAACATATCTTTTTTTAATTGTCAACACTATTTTATATATTTTTTTGATTTTTCTTAAAATTACAATTATTATATATATTTTGCCCGTGTTTTTGACGTTTATGTGCAGGAATTAAGCTTTAACCTGTAATTTCATAATTTTTATTTATTTAAACTTTAAAAGCGTATCGAATATTCGATACGCTTTTAAATAATTTTAAATTATAAATATTTAGCTATATATTCTATACATTACATTGGATTTACAGAGTAGTTAGGAGCTTCCTTAGTAATATAAATATCATGAGGATGACTTTCCTTGAGGCCTGCACCTGTAATTCTTACGAATTGAGCCTTCTTGTGAAGATCATCAATTGTTTTGCATCCGCAGTAACCCATACCGGCTCTGATACCACCGATAATCTGGAAAATAGTGTCGGAAACTGG
>SAMEA104404097__coassemble_2600_pt1 | contig 12161 bp, 10 predicted proteins | sample SAMEA104404097__metabat2_high_PE_069 | metagenome-assembled genome bin SAMEA104404097 (sample SAMEA104404097) | Balaenoptera acutorostrata
CGGTGCATTATATAAGCCCTGAACAAGCCACAGGTGCCCCTATTGACCAAAGAACAGATTTATATTCAGTAGGTGTTATGCTTTTTGAAATGCTTACGGGTAAGCTTCCTTTCAATGCAGATACACCAATATCTGTGGCACTTCAGCAAATACAGGCTGAACCACAAAAGCCAAGAGATATAAATCCTGATATTCCGGAAGCTCTTGAGCAAATTGTAATAAGGGCTATGCAGAAAAATCCGGACAGAAGATATCAGACAGCGGCAGAAATGCTGAAGGATTTTGAAGAATTCAGAAAAAATCCTTTTGCAGCAGTGGAGATTGGATATGAGGAAGAAAGTAATTCTGAAAAAACCTTAGAAATTCATGAAATACCAAAACCTCAAAGTGAAGAGTTTAAAGAAGTACAGGTTAAAAAAGGAAACAGCTCCATGAAGAAAAAAGTAAAAAATAAAAAAGATGATAATGTAGAATATGTTGTGGTGGACAGAACACCTATAATTCCTATTTTGGCCGGAGTTACGACAGCTTTTGTATTAGTTGCGGTTGTATTTATTGTTATGATGTTCTATACTAACAATCCTTTTAAAACTACAGATGATATCAAAGTGCCGAAGCTGGTTGGGCAAAAATACGATAACCTCAAGGAAATGTCCAATGTTATGAAAAATTTCATAATTGAAGTTGAAACAACGGATTATCATCCTTCCTATGAAAAGGGAGTAATTTATGATCAAAAGCCCAGTGAAGGAAAAACAGTTAAGGTTGGATCTGTTATTAAGATAAAAATAAGCGGTGGGCAAAAGATTATTTCCGTTCCTAATGTAGTTAATGTAGATTCGGAAACTGCATATATGAAGCTTAGAAATGAAGGGCTTAAATATACAGTATTAGAATCCTATCATGATGAAGTTCCACTTGGAAGTGTAATCTATACTGAACCTGCCGCAGGCTCACAAGTACCTGCCGGTACAAATATCAGTGTCTATGTCAGCCTTGGTAAAGAAAATAAGGTTACACCTGTGCCTAATGTAGTAGGCATGAAGCTGGAAGATGCCGTAAATCTAATAGAAAGCTATAAGCTTAAGGTCGGAGGTAAATCCTATGAAGAAAGCGATTTGCCCAGAGGAACTGTTCTCTATCAAGATCCGGAAGAAAATGATCAGATAAGTGAGGGCGGATATATTAATCTTATTTTGAGCCAAGGTAGTGATAAGCCTGTAAAACTCAGAATGACAATAGATTTACCGAATATTGATCGTGAAGTTTCTGTACAGGCAATGGTAGATGGTTCATTAACGCAGTCAGAATACTTTAACCCAAGCGAGGTTAAGCAGTGGAAGCCTGTATTTGAAGGATTTGATACGTCAAATATTCAGATTATAGTTGATGGTAAAAAATATATTGAGTATACACTGGACTTTGAGAAAAAGACTTACAAAGTTGAAGAAGACCTATCTGGGGAGTTTAAATAATCTATGGATAAAGTAAAAGGAATTATAATTAAAGCTCTTGGGGGATTCTACTATGTAAAAACTGATTGTGGTGTATTAGAATGTCGAGCAAGAGGAGTTTTCCGAAAAAAGGATATGACACCTTATGTCGGTGATAATGCAGTTGTAGAGCTTACCGGGGAGGGAAAAGGATATATAGTTGAAATATATGACCGAAGAAATTTCCTTATACGTCCCCCTGTAGCAAATTTGGACAGACTTATTATGGTAGTAGCTACTGCTGATCCAGGGCCTAATTATATGATTTTAGACAAACTTATAGCTATAGCTGAACATAAGGGAATAGAGCCTGTTATTGTAGTTACTAAAACTGATTTGCAAAGCGGAGATGAAATAAAAAACATTTACGAAAAAGCAGGATTTAAGGTTATAGAAGTATGTTCAATGAGCAATAAGGGAATTGACGAAGTAAAAGAGGTACTTTCCAGTGGAATAAGTGCTTTCTGTGGAAACACGGGTGTGGGCAAATCCAGTCTTTTGAACGCAATAAATCCAGAGCTTTCCTTAGCAACAGCCGAAATAAGCAAAAAGCTTGGAAGAGGAAAACATACAACCAGACATGTGGAACTTTATGAGCTTATTGATGGCGGATATATTGCGGATACACCCGGATTTTCGGCTATTGAGACCGAAAAGTTTGAAATAATTTTAAAAGATGAACTTCAGCACTGCTTCAGAGAGTTTGAACCATATATAAATCAGTGCAGATTTACAGGTTGTGCCCATATTAAAGAAAAAGGTTGCAAGGTGTTAGAGGCATTGGAAAACGGAGAGATCATGCCGTCCAGACATGACAGCTATGTTAAAATGTATGAAGAAGCAAAGGAAATAAAAGAATGGGAAATCAAGAAAAATGTATAATAATTTCTGCAGGTAGTATGAAAAGAGATATTACTGAAAGACTTGCATTTAACGATAATGATTTAGTCATCGCCTGCGATGGAGGATATGACAGCTGTATAAAATACGGTATAAAGCCCAATATTATCATCGGAGATTTTGATTCTATAAAAAGTCCACTGCCCGATGATACCAAAAGAATCACTCTTAAATGCGAAAAAGATGATACTGATACGGTTTCTGCAATAAAATATGCCTTTGAAAACGGATATAAAAATATTGTTTTAACAGGAGCTTTGGGTGGAAGATTAGATCATACATTGGCAAATCTTCAGGCACTTTTGTGTATAAACAGTAATGGTGGCAGAGGAAAAATAATAGGAGATAATGAAGAAATAACACTTATATGCAATGAAAGCATAACTTTGAAATGCGATAAAACAAAAACACTTTCAATATTTACTCCTGATGAAAAAGCTCAAGGAGTAACTATATCGGGTGCAAAATATATACTTGATAATTATGATATGAGTAATAATTTTCCAATAGGTGTAAGCAATGAATTTGTTGAGTCAGATGTTGTGATTTCAGTTACAAAGGGCAGACTTTTCATAATGCTGACTGATAAATAATTTAAAAAGCGACGGATTATAGTACCGTCGCTTTTTACTTTGTATTTAGTTTTTTGGGGAATGTGATTCTCTAATAATACCATTTCTGTAAGCCTCAAGCAGTAGCATTAGATCGTCAATTTGTTCTCTAAGTTCTGAACCGGTGTCAGTATCACCAACGGTTTTTCTCTTTTCCACAGTTTCAAAAATATTACTCTTTGAAATAATATCAAAATCATTTTTAATAGCATATTCTGTGGACTTAAAAGGTTCATGACTGATAAGTCGCATACAATAGGAGTTGTAAGTCAAAGTATATCCTGCAATTCCTGTAGTTTTTTGATAATGCTTGCAGAAACCGCCGTCGATATTTATAAGTTTTCCTCCTGCCTTTAATGGGCTTTCACCGTCTTTTATCTTAACAGGTACATGTCCGTTTATTATGTGGGAGGTTTTGGTGTCAAGACCGAATTCAGCCAAAATCTTTTCGCAGTACACAGGATCATTGGTATATTTGTAATATGGATCTTTTTTTTCTTTCCAAATTTCCTTATCCTCAATCTGACATCTTTCAAAGGTTGTCATAGCATGTCTGCCGAATAAAGGTGAATGCTTTCCACACCATAAATACCAAATGAAATCTTTGCCCTTGCGTTTTAAAGGATTATCTTCGCTCATGAAAAAGGCATTTCTTGCATACTTGTCACAGTAATCAAGAAGTGATTTTCCACTTACGGGATTTCCACCATCAAAATCTACTACGGTGAAACTTCCGTCTTCATCCATAGGAACACAGCCGTGCAGAAGGAGATTGGAGTTAAAGCATTTATATAAGCTGCCTTTGGAGTAAAGGAACTTTGTATGACGCTGGAGTTTTTCGCTGTGCATAAAGGCTCTTTGTAGCTCAGTAATAACCAGTTCTTCATCTTCAGTTAGTTTATATGGATCATTTTTGTCCACAGTAGGAAGCTCTGTATCAAGAATAGGATAATCAGTACCATTTATATTTACAGTTTTATTTTCGTAGTTTATCTTATCAAGAAGAAGTCGAGGTTCCATTTCAAATCTCGGATTTCTTTTTATAAGCTGACCTTCCAATTTGAAAAGCATTATTGTGATTGCTTTTCTCATTCTTGCAACAAGAAGCTTGTCGTTTTCGCCAAAATGTTCGCTAAACTGAACTGGTGTAAAGCATACGGCATCATCGGTGTATGTCTTTTCTGCAAAGGTTACTAAAGGACGAAGACTAATTCCGTAGCCGATTTCAAGTAAATCCAAAGCTGAAAATCTAAGACATATATTTAGAACATTGCATATACAGGTTTCACTGCCCGATGCTGCACCCATCCAAAGAATATCGTGATTTCCCCACTGAATATCAACACTGTGGTGATTCATAAGAAGATCCATGATTTCGTCAGGACGTTCGCCTCTGTCAAATATATCGCCAACAAGGTGTAATCTGTCAACAGCAAGTCTTTTTATAACCTCACATAGTGCAATTATAAAAGCATCAGCTCTGTCGATATCAATTATTGTGGATATTATTTCATTGTAATACTGCTCTTTGTTTTGCTCATTGTGAGGAGCATTGAGAAGTTCATCCAAGATATAGGAGAAATCTTTAGGCAAAGCTTTTCTAACCTTGGAACGAGTATATTTTCTTGAAACCAGACGACAGATTTCAATTAATTTGATCAGAATATCCTTGTACCAATTATCAAGTTCTTCCTTGGTATTGAACTCTTCTTTTATAAGGCGAAGTTTTCTTGCAGGATAATAAATAAGTGTGGCAAGTTTTTTTCTTTCCGGAATGGTTAAAACATCTTTATATAAAATTTCAATTTTTTCATGTATAACCCCGGAAGCGCTGTTGAGAAGGTGTATAAAAGCTTCATGCTCACCGTGAATATCGCTGACAAAATGTTCAGTTCCCTTAGGCAAATTAAGAATAGCACGAAGATTTATTATCTCTGTGGAAACACTTTGAATATTTGGGAATGTTTTACTTAAAGATTTCAAATATTTAAAATTATTATATATTTTTTCCGTATTATCCAAATTTATCTACTCCTTATTTTTAAAATTAATATCTATATTCTATCATATAAAAGACAAAATTTAAAGAAATATAATAAAAAATATGAAAAACTAACAAACTTTTCAGTAAAGCAAAAATACTAATGACAAACCATTTTTTATATGATAGTATGAGGGCGAATATTAAAAAGGTAACGTACATTAAGAAAGGAAGTAAAAATGAATCTATTGTCAGTAATTTCTTTGGGTGGAGGACTTGCTTTATTTCTTTATGGAATGAGCATTTTAGGAAATAGTCTTGAAAGAGCTGCCGGAGAAAATCTCAGCAAAATTCTTGAGAAACTTACAAACAATGTTTTAAAAAGTGTATTATTTGGAGCTCTTGTTACAGCCGCAATACAAAGTTCATCTGCAACAACAGTAATCGTTGTAGGTCTTGTTAACTCTCAGATAATAACTCTTAAACAAGCCATCGGAGTTATTATGGGGGCAAATATAGGAACTACAATTACGGCACATATATTGAGGCTTGCGGATATATCCTCTGATAATCTTCTTATGATGCTGATAAAACCAACTACTTTGGCACCTTTGGCAGCAATAATCGGAATTATATTTTTTATGTCAGGTAAAAAACCAAGAGATAAGGATATAGGACAAGTACTTCTGGGATTTGGCATACTTTTTACCGGTATGTTTGCTATGGAAGGTGCTGTGTCAGGACTTCAGCAAAATCCTGCGTTTGTCCATCTTTTCTCAAAACTTTCAAACCCTGTTTTGGGAGTACTGACAGGAGCTTTGGTTACAGCGATTATACAGAGTTCTTCAGCTTCTGTAGGAATTCTCCAAGCACTCTGTTCCACTGGTCAAATTACCTTTTCAGCGGCCTTTCCGATTATAATGGGACAGAATATAGGAACATGTATAACTCCTATTTTGGCAAGTATCGGAGCATCTAAAAACGCAAAGCGTTCCGCAGTAGTGCATTTATCTTTTAATGTGATAGGAACAGTTGTATTTTTAATTGCCACATATGCAATTCAGTATACTGTGGGATTTGATTTTTGGAACAATCCTATTAATAAGGGCGGTATAGCTGATTTCCATACACTATTTAATTTAACAGTAACATTTTTATTTATACCTTTTGTTTCTCTGCTGGAAAAGCTTGCATGTACAATAATCAAGGATAATCCGGAAGAACATGATATGCAGCTTGAAAATATTACAATTGACCTTGATGAAAGATTCCTTGTAATGCCATCAGTAGCTTTGGAAAGAGCATCAAAAGTAACTGCAAATATGGGAAATATAGCAAGAGAAAATTTCCTTAACTCCTGTAGCCTTATGAAAAATTACGATGCTAATATTTTGGCTATATCAGATGAAATGGAAAATATTTTGGATATAATGCAGGATAAGTTAAATATTTATCTTCTTAAACTTTCCAAGAAGGAGCTCAGCGAAAAGGAAAACAGAAAGATTTCACAGCTTCTCCATATTATAACCAATTACGAGAGAATAGGTGACTATTCCAAAAACATAACAGAATATATAGAAAAAACAATTAATCAGAATATCTCTTTTTCCAATGATGGAAATAATGAATTATACGATATGTGTGAAGCTGTTCTTGAAATAATTGACCATGCAAATAAAGCATTTTCAAATTCAGATTTAGAGGAAGCTAAGAAGATTGAACCTTTGGAAGAAGTTATAGATGATATGGAAGAAGTTCTTAAAGATAAGCATATTGAGAGAATGAGAAACGGCGAATGCTGTATTGATGCAGGATTTCCTTTTCTTGAAACAGTATCCTGTCTTGAAAGAATTGCCGATCATTGCTCAAATATAGGAGTTTATGTAATTGTTCATGAAAATCCAAAGAAGGAAATTGATATGCACGATTATATAAATGAAATTCATAAAGGTGATACGGCTGATTTTGCTGAAAATTTTGCTGAATATAAGAGTAAATACTATGACAAAATCAATCATTAAGATTTTGAGGTGAAAAATGAAGGTAGGATATTTGCAATATGATGTAAAGCATAGCTGTGAGGAAAATTTTGAGATTATAGAAAAATATCTCGAAAAAGCTGACTGCGACATAGTCTTGCTTCCGGAGCTTTCCCTTTGTGGATATCTGTTTAAAAGCAGGGAAGAGCTGGAGAAAGCGGCATAAGAAGTACCAAGCGGATTTTCTGTAATGAAAATGATGAAGCTTTCAGAGAAGTATGGTTGTGCTATTGTTTTTGGGATGGCGGAAAAAATTGGAAAAAGAGTATTTAATACCGCCGTCATAGTAGAAAACGGAAGCTATGTAGGAAAATATCAGAAAATACACCTTTCCGATTTTGAAAAACGATTTTTTGAAAGAGGTACAGAAAATACGGTATTTGAAGTACGGGGAGTTAAAATAGGAGTTGAGATTTGCTTTGACCTTTGGTTTCCTGAAATTTCAAGAGAACAAATACGAAATGGAGCAGATATACTATTTGTTCTGGCAAATTTCGGCGGTGAGACTACCTGTGGAATAGCTAAAACAAGGGCTATAGAAAACCTTACTCCACTAGTTATATGCAATCGTGTGGGAAGTGAAAAGCTTCCTAATATGGATGCTGATTTTTTAGGAAGAAGTGTTATTCTAAGCTCTTCAGGGGAATTGCTCAGCGTGGAAAAATCCCACTGCGAAGTTTTTGACTCTGTAAATATCGAAGTAGGAAAAAGAAGAGCCAACGTAATCTGCGGCGATTTTAAATCTGAAATAAATTTTCACTATAAAAATTAGAAACGCAGGTCTGTTCAGTAATGAATAGACCTGCGTTTTACAGTAGATTAATTATTTGTTTAGAGAAGCTACGATTTCATCTGCCATATTTGCAATGGTTTCAAGTTGATCCTCTTTGAGAGAAGATTTGATAGAAAGTGTATTTTCAAGAACAGTGATGTTTTTAAGTCCTTCAAGAAGCTCTCTCATCTGTTTTCCGGAAGTTGCTGCCCATGAACCATTTTCTGCAAATGCAATTGTACGATTTTGAAGTGCATGGGCCTTTATATCAAGCAAAGCAGTTTCCATGCAAGGGAATATTCCGCCGTTATATGTTGCAGACATGAATACAAGATGACTGCATCTGAAGCTTTCAGAAACAATTGTGCTTGGGTGAGTTGAGGAAACATCATAAACAGAAATGTTTTTAACACCTCTCTTTGCAAGTTCAGAAGCAAGGATTTCTGCTGCTCTTTCAGTATTTCCGTAAATAGATCCGTAAGCAATCATAACAGCGTTGTCTTCTGGAGTGTAGCTACTCCATTTTTGATATTTTTCAATGAACCATCCGAGGTTTTCACGCCAAATGGGACCGTGAAGAGGGCAAATCATTTCAATGTCAAGTTTAGCAGCTTTTTTGAGAACAGTTTGTACGGGCATACCGTATTTTCCAACAATATTTGTATAATATCTGCGTGCTTCGTCAAGCCAGTCTCTTTCAAAGTTCACTTCGTCTGCAAAGATATTTCCGCTTAAAGCTCCGAATGTGCCGAATGCGTCAGCGGAGAAAAGAATTTTATCTGTACTGTCATAGGTAACCATAACTTCAGGCCAGTGAACCATAGGAGCTGTAGCAAAAACGAAATTGTGCTTTCCGGATGAAAAAGTATCTCCTTCGCCTACTGTTATTGCACGGCTGTCGATATCAAAATTGAAAAATTGTTTAATCATTCCGATTGCCTTGGAAGTAGCAATTATCTTTACTTCAGGGTAACGGAGAACGAGTTCTGCGAGCAAAGCACAGTGGTCGGGTTCCATATGATTTACAATTATATAATCAAGAGTTCTTTCGCCTAATACATGAGCGATATTTTCAAGGAAGATGTCAGATATAGCTTTATCAACTGTATCAAGTAAAACTGTTTTTTCGTCCATCACAAGATATGAGTTATAGGATACTCCCTTGGAGAGCGGAAAAACGTTTTCAAATAGAGCCAAACGTCGATCGTTTCCGCCTACATAATAAATGTCATTTTTAATATTATTTACACAGTACATAATATATCTCCTTTATTTTATAATTTAAGCGAATTTATTCTTATATAATTATTTTAACACAAATATTGTTAAATGAAAATAAATAATATAAAAAAATTATAAAACAAATCGCAATATTGCAATAAATCTTTCGGAAATTTACAAAATAGACTTTCATTATCAGCAAAAATGAATTATAATGATTTATATATAAAATATTATTATGGGTAGGTGCGTTTAAATGATTAACAGAGTAAAAATAGAAATACAGGGAAGTAAGGTTGTTATAGCAACTCCTGAAAGTGAAGAATATGTTTTAAGTCTCGGCGAAGAAATTGATAGTCAGGTATCAGAGCTTATGAAAAATGATGAAAGACTTTCTTTGAATGAATGTCTTACTCTTTGTTGTATAAACTACCTTGACAATTACAGAAAGAGCGAAAAAAATGCAGACAGCATGAGAGGTCAAATAACAGAATATCTTGAAGATGCTGCAAAAGCAAGAATAGAATTGGACGAGATAAAAAGAGAAAATGAAAAACTGAAGCGTCAGTTGGAAATGGGCGGAAGCAGTGAAAAATAGTATAGAAATACTTGCTCCGGCAGGTTCGTATGATGCTCTTGTAGCTGCGGTAAGATCAGGAGCAAATGCGGTTTATTTGGGAACAAAGGCTTTGAATGCAAGAAGAAATGCAGCCAATTTTGACGATGAACAGCTTGCTGAAGCAGTTAAATACTGCCACCAAAGAAATGTAAAAGTTCATCAAACAATTAATACACTCATGTATGACGGAGAAGCGGAAGAAGTTGCGGATGCAGTCAGAACTGCTGTAAAATGCGGTGTTGATGCACTTATTATTCAAGACATGGGCGTGCTTGAAATTGCCAAAAAAATAGCTCCGCAAATGGAATTACATGCTTCCACACAGATGGCAGTTCATAATTTGGATGGCGTAAAAAAAGCAGAAAAGCTGGGATTTTCCAGAGTTGTTTTGGCCAGAGAGCTTTCCAAAGAAGAAATAAAATATATTGCTGAAAACAGTAATATTGAAATAGAAGTTTTCATACATGGTGCTTTGTGCATGAGTGTATCAGGTCAATGCTATTTAAGCTCCATGATAGGAGAAAGAAGCGGTAATAGAGGACTTTGTGCACAGCCCTGCCGACTTCCTTTTAAGGCATCTAAGGGTAGTGATCATGCACTTTCTTTAAAGGACTTATCCATAGTGGACAAGGTCAAGGAGCTTGTGGACATAGGGGTAGTATCTGTTAAAATAGAGGGAAGAATGAAACGACCCGAATATGTATCCGCAGCTGTTACACAGGTTAAAAAAGCTTTGGAAAATGAAATGCCTGATATGGGGCTTTTGAGAAGTGCATTTTCCAGAAGTGGTTTTACCAATGCTTACTATACTTCAAATATAAATTATGATATGTTCGGAACAAGACAAAAAGATGATGTTCTTGCCATGAACAGCGTACTTAAAGATATTGAAAAGAATTATGCAAAGGAAACGCCTTTGATACCTGTAAATATGGAGATCACAATAAAAAGCGGTGAAGCTATAAAGCTAATATGTTCCGATAATGACGGAAACAGAGTAATAAAAACAGGTGAAGCTCCTCAAATTGCTCTCAACAGACCTACAACCTATGAAAAAGCCCGGCAAAGTTTGGGAAAAACCGGAGGAACACAGTATTATCTTGATAAATTTGATTTTAATTGTGATGATGGCTTGATAGTACCCGTATCAGAACTTAATCTTTTAAGAAGAGAAGTCTTAGAAGAACTGGACGTAATAAGAGGAAAAATTAAAGATAGAGAAATAGGTAGGATGCCTGAAATTATGAAGTTCAGTTCCATGGCAAACGGAAATCCTGCACTTAGAGCAAGAGTTTCAAAATATACACAGATTACCGAAAAAATGCTTAAAAATTGTGAAATGATTATTATTCCTCTGGCTCAACTGGATGTTTGGCTCAAACGAGGCGGACAGATGAGTGATAAAATCTGTGGTGAAACAGCTGCAATTAACTTTAATCCCGAATATGAAAAGAAGCTTCTTAAAAATCTTAAGAATATGGGACTTAAAAATGTTTACTGTGGTAATTTATGGGGAATTGAAGTTGCAGAAGAATTGGGACTTAATATTCATGGAGGATTTAACTTAAATATATTTAACTCATATTCCATGCAGAAATATGCTGAAATGGGGCTTAAATCCACTGAACTTTCATTTGAACTTAATATAAATAAGATAAGAAACATAACAAGACCAATAAAAACAGGAATAATAGCTTACGGATATTTGCCACTTATGACGGTAAGAAGTTGCCCTATAAGTGCGTCTATAGGTTGTGATAACTGTGATGGATATATGACACTTAAAGACAGAACAGGTACAGAATTCTTTGTAAACTGCGATGGCGGCGAAAGCAGAATTTATAACAGCGTACCTTTGTATTTAGCTGAAAGAACAAAAGATTTAAACGGACTTGATTTTATTACACTTTATTTTACAAAAGAGAAAAAAGAAGAGTGCGACGAAATTATCAGCAGTTATAAAAACGGTTCTTCTTACGGTGGAAACATTACAAGAGGACTTTATTACAGAAATGTTTTGTAGAGGTAATAATGCTTAAAATAAAAAAATTAAAAGAAAATGCAATTATACCAACTAGGGGAACTGCCGAAAGTGCCGGTCTTGACCTTTATGCCCTTTTGGAAACTCCTGCCCAAATTAAACCCGGTGAGATATTGATGGTTCCGACAGGTATTGCCATAGAACTTAAAAAAGGTACTGCGGGATTTATTTTTGGAAGAAGTAGTTTGGGAGCAAAGCATGGCATCTGTCCTTCCAATGCTGTTGGAGTTGTAGACAGTGACTACAGAGGAGAAATCAAGGTAAGTTTAATAAACAACTCCAATGTAAGCTACACTGTAAATCCTGAGGACAGAGTGGCTCAGCTTGTAATTATGAAAGTTGAACTTCCCGAAGTGGTTGAGTGTGAAGAATTAAGCGAGAGTGAAAGAGGAAACGGCGGTTTCGGCTCAACGGGAAAATAGCGAAAGGCAGAAAATATAATGAAAATAATACTTGCATCAGGCTCTCCCAGAAGGCAGGAGCT
>SAMEA104404097__coassemble_2702_pt1 | contig 11800 bp, 11 predicted proteins | sample SAMEA104404097__metabat2_high_PE_069 | metagenome-assembled genome bin SAMEA104404097 (sample SAMEA104404097) | Balaenoptera acutorostrata
TCTCCCTGTTCCAAAACTCCATTTACAATTATTATGGCTTATATAACAGGTGGTATAATTTGCACTTTGGGACAATTGTGCATAAATCTGTATCTTAGAGCAGGTGCTGACGAAGAAACAGCTTTTACAATGGCAAGTGTGACTTTGGTTTTTGCGGCGGCTGTTTTAACAGGACTTAATATTTTTGATAATATAGCCGGATTTGCAGGAGCAGGTACTTTGGTGCCTATTACAGGATTTGCAAATTCTATTGTTTCACCGGCTTTGGAATTTAAAAGCGAAGGATATATTCTGGGATTGGGGTCAAAAATGTTTGTGATAGCGGGGCCTGTTTTGGTATATGGCTTGAGTGCCTCTGTAATTTACGGTGTAATAATATATTTACTAAAACTTTATTAGGAGGATTTTTATGGCATACAAAAAGGGAAAATCGACTTATATTATGGAAAATAGTCCTTCAATATTATCTTTTGCATCAGTGGCTTCAAAAACAGAGGGTAAAGGGCCTTTGGCAGAATATTTTGATATTTTAAACGATGATACTTCATTTGGAGAAAAAACCTGGGAAAAGTCCGAAAGAAGAATGCAAAAATATGCTGTGGATAAAGCTTTGGAAAAAGCAAAGATATCGCCTGGTGATGTTGATATATCTTTGGCCGGAGATTTGCTGAACCAATGTACAGCATCTACATTTGCTATGAGAGAATATCACATACCTTATTTGGGAATTTACGGCGCGTGCTCAAATATGGCGGAAACAATGGTGATATCTTCACTTTTTATAGATAGCCATATAGGAAAAAAGATTCTGTCAGCTACATCATCACATTTTTGTACCGCTGAAAGACAGTATCGCTTTCCGCTTGAATACGGTGGAGTGAGACCACCTTGTTCACAATGGACAGTTACGGGAGCAGGTGCAGTAATAATCGGCGAAAATAATGAGACACCACCTTATGTAAAGGCAGTATCCATAGGTACTATAGAGGACTTGGGAGTTAAGGATGCCAATAATATGGGGGCGGCAATGGCACCTGTAAATGTTATAATAGGACAACAAAGTCGATGCTTTGTCTGTGCAAAAAAATAAAGCGTACAAACTCTGTACGCTTTATTAAAACTACATATTAATATTCTTTTGTAAATTTAGGTTCCTTAGGAGAAGGATTCTTCTTGATAGAAACAGTTGGTTTTTCTGTTTCGCCATCGCGGAGAAGTCTTGCCTGAATTACAAAACGCTGTTCTTTATTTGCTTCACCGCCGTATTTATAAGTACATGTGGAAAGTGTAAGAATTTTGTCATTGCCATTCACATCAACATCATAAATGAACTGAGAACGGGATTTTGAGTCTTCGATAATTGCTTCCATATTATCATATTTACTTGTCTTAACATCTTTTTCAGGATTTACAAAAGCATAGTGGCTGTCGTAAATAGCATCTGTGTAAAATACAGCAAATACTTGGAATGTAAGCTTTTCTTTAGGAGTTTCAAGGTATATATATGGATTATTTTTTGCAAAATCTTCGTTAAGAAAATTCATAAGTTGAGCAAATTTTTTTCCGTTTGGTCTATCTTCCATATTATGACCGTAAATAACAGTGTTAGGAGAAAGGCTGGCTTTGTCCTTAACTACTGATTCGTAGTCTGCATAATAGCATCCGTACCATTCGTAATTTTTGTTAATATCTCTTCTTTCATAGAAAGAATTATCTTTTCCTTGAAGAATCTCATTGTCAATTTTAGTATTAGGAACAGTAAGCCATCCTACAACATCGGAGTTAATCTTGGAAGCGTCTGCGATTTTTTCTTTTACTGTTTTGTTAGTATTAACTTCGGATATTTCTGAGGAAGATGAGCTGTTCTCATCTTTTTTATCGTTTTTATTATCTTTATCTTTTTTATCTTCCTTATTTTCTGTTTTGTTTTCTGAAGAACTGCTTTCATCGTTTGAAGATGCAGAAGATGAAATAGAAGTGTCATTGCTGTTATTTTTATTTTCTTTTTCTCTGTCACTGCATGCAGTGCATGAAAGGATTGCTGCACATGCAAGAACAGTACAGAGCAATTTTTTAATTGTATTTGATTTAAACTGCATTTTAAATAAACTCCTTGATTGGTCTAGATGTTGTTGATTTTTTTAGCGCAATTGCAAATCATACCTTTTTCACCGTTAATCATAATAGTGCTACCGTTTTTTAAAATAGAACATGCATTTGATGCACCGATTATTGTGGGGACATTCAAAGCTTTTCCTACAATAGCTTCGTATGAATTTTCAGCGGTGTTTTCTGTTATGATTGCAGAGGCTTTTTGAAGAATAGGCAGAATAGTTTCATCTGCTTTAGGTATAACTAAAATATTGCCGTCTTTAAATTTGGATAAAGCTTCATTTTTATCGTCGCATACACAAACAGTGGAAATAACATTTTTTTTAACAAGGGATTTGCCTCTTAAAATAACATCTCCGACCATTTGTACCTTTAAAAGATTGGTGGTTCCTGCTACACCTATCGGAACACCTGCTGTAAGAACAACAAGCTCTCCGTCTCTTACAAATCCTGCATTGGAAACAACTTCTACAGCATGATTAAATAAATCTTCATAATTATCACGATAGGTCACCATAACAGGTGTAACACCCCATGACATACTCAAATGTCTGAATGTGTGTTCGGAAGGGGTACATGCTATAATTGGTTTGTCAACTCTGAAACGGCTGCACATTCTTGCTGTGTGCCCTGAATGAGTTACTGTGATGATTGCTGCGGCATCAAGGTCATAAGCTGTGGTGCAGGTAGCATGGCTTATGGCATATGTTATGTCATTGAATCCAGATGAAATAAGCTCATTGTTGGAAAAATAGTTTGATTTATAATTTACGTCTTTTTCTGTTCGTTCAGCTATCAGTGCCATGGTTTTTACAGCTTCAACAGGATATTTTCCCGATGCAGTTTCCCCTGAAAGCATAATAGCACTGGTTCCGTCGTAAATAGCGTTTGCAACATCTGCAGCTTCAGCTCTGGTAGGACGTGGATTTCTTATCATAGAATCTAGCATTTGTGTAGCTGTAATAACATGTTTTCCTGCCATATAGGCTTTTTTGATAATTTTTTTCTGGATTACAGGAACATCTTGAATAGGAATTTCTACACCCATATCTCCTCTTGCAACCATTACGCCGTCGGAAACTCTCAGTATTTCATCAATATTTTCCACACCCTGTGAATTTTCTATTTTGGCAATGATTTTAATAGTTGAACAGTTGTGATCGGAAAGGATTTTTCTTATTTGAAGAATATCATCTGCGGTTCTGGTGAAAGAAGCGGCGATAAAATCAAAACCTGTTTTTATGCCGAATAAAATATCCTCCTCATCTCTTTTGCTTATGAATGGAAGAGAAAGTTTAACGTCCGGTATGTTAATGCTTTTTCTGTCAGAAAGTTCGCCTCCGTTTATTACAGTACAAATTATATCTGTTCCTGCAATTTCTGTAACTTTAAGTTCGATTAAACCATCATCTACAAGAATTCTATTTCCGATTTCTACATCTTGATAAAGAAGTGGATATGTTATTGCACATTCATTTTCATTACCCATAACGGAAGAGTCGGATTTTAATATGAACTTGTTGCCTTCTTTAAGAAAAATTTTTCCTTTTTCAAAAATACATAATCTTACTTCAGGACCTTTTGTATCCAGCAATGTTCCCACAGGTTTAGAAAATTTTTGCCTTATTTTTTCCACTGCTCTGAAGGTTTTAAGATGACCTTCGTGATCGCCGTGAGAAAAATTAAATCTGGCAATATCCATACCCGAAGCAATAAGCTTCTCGATGATTTCTTCATTGTTTGAAGCAGGGCCGAGGGTACAGATAATCTTGGTTTTTCTCATAAAAAACACTCCTCTTTATTTATCCTGTATTATAGTTATAGCACTCTAATTATAAATATATAATATATTATATATTTATAAAAATCAACACGGAAAGGATAAATTTATAGGCTTTCTAATGATAAGTGTCTATAAAAACAAAAATTAATGCATTTTATAAAGATATATCCAAATCAATTGAAACAGGGCAGTGGTCACTTCCCAATATATCGCTGTGAATTTCAGCTTCTCTAAGTTTTTCGCTGATTCTGTTTGAGATAAGGAAATAGTCTATACGCCACCCTGAATTTTTTTCTCTGGCTTTAAACATGTATGACCACCAGCTGTAAGCCCCTTCTTTCTCCGGGTAAAGCTTTCTGAATGTGTCAGTAAAGCCTTTTTCCAAAAAAGCGGTCATTTTATTTCTTTCTTCAATAGTAAAACCTGCATTTCTTGTGTTGGTTTTAGGATTTTTAAGGTCAATTTCCTTGTGTGCAACGTTAAGGTCGCCACATATGATAACTGGCTTTTTTTCGTCTAAGGATTTTACATAGCTTTGAAAGTCATCTTCCCATTTCATTCTGTATTCAAGTCTTTCTAATTCTCTTTTGGAGTTAGGAGTATATACTGTTACAAAATAAAAATTATCATATTCAAGAGTTATAACTCGTCCTTCATGGTCGTGTTCATCTATGCCTATACCGTAAAATACATTGAGTGGTTTATGCTTTGTAAATACAGCGGTTCCTGAATAGCCTTTTTTATCGGCACTGTTCCAATATTGATAATATCCTTTCGGATTAAATTCAGCTTGTCCGGGTTGCATTTTTGTTTCCTGAATTGCAAAAAAGTCTGAATCAGAAAATTCAAAAAAATCAGGAAATCCTTTTGTTAAACAGGCTCTTAAGCCATTAACATTCCATGAAGTAAAAATCATGAGATCATCTTCTTTCTGTCAAATTTTATTAAAACTCTATGAAGTTCAGCAGATATTGTTTTTTATAAAAATAAGCTTCATATTAATTTTAAGCTAACTTGTATTATAGCATATTACATTGTAAAAGTTAAGAGTTATTTGTCTTAAAGAGAAATCCCCGGTATTTTAAAATACCGGGGAAAATCCTTTATTTAATTATAGCTCCTCCAAAGACACGGTTTTCTATATAGAATACTGCCGCCTGTCCTTTGGTTATTGCACGTTGAGGTTCATCAAAAATGACTTTTACACCACCGTTTTCCATTGGATAAATAGTTGAGGGGGCTTTTCTGTGAGAGTATCTTATTTTTGTAAATACACGTGTGGGTTCAGTTATTTTGTCAACTTCAATTAAGTTAGCTTCTTCGGTATAAAGTGTATCGCAGAAAATTTGATTATCGTCAGCCAGCGTTACACTATTGTTTTCAGGAGATATGGCAGCTACAAACATAGGCTTACCGAAAGCCATACCAAGTCCCTTTCTCTGTCCTATGGTATAGTGCCAAAGTCCCAAATGCTGTCCTAATATATTTCCGTCTAAGTCTATAAAGTTTCCCTTTGGGCATGATGAGCCGGTATATTTGTTGAGAAATCTTGCGTAATCACCGTCGGGGATAAAACAAATGTCCTGACTGTCAGGTTTATTTGAAACTAAAAGATTGTTTTCTTTAGCAATTTTTCTAACTTGTTCTTTGGAGTATTCTCCTATTGGGAATAATGTGTGTTTAAGCTGTTCTTGAGTGAGACTGTAGAGAACATAGCTTTGATCTTTTTTATCGCTTTCCCCCTGTAGAAGTGAGTATCTTCCTGTTTCTTCACAGAACTTTTTTTGTGCATAGTGTCCTGTGGCAATAAAATCAAAGCCTAATTCATATGCTTTGTTTAAAAAGGCTTCAAACTTAATTTTTTTGTTGCATATTACACATGGATTTGGAGTGCGTCCTCTGTTATATTCAGAAACAAAGTAATCTATGACTTCTTTTTTAAAAATTTCTCTGTAATCAAGAATAATATGATCTATTCCAATTGTTTTACAGATATCTGCCGCATCGGTAATATCCCTTTCATTTGAAGAATCATTATTTCCCCAAAGCTTAAAAGTTGCTCCTACAACTTCATAACCTTGATTTTTTAAAATTAATGCTGCAACGGAGCTGTCCACTCCGCCGCTCATTCCAATTAAGACTTTTTTCATATTTCCCACCTTATATAATAATTTCAATAGGTTCTCTTTTCTGATAGTAATAGTATCTGTCAAAACCGCATTCTTTCAAAAGCTTGCAAGTCCTGTCAAAATCCTTTCCCATATCACTGCTTCTGTGGGCATCGGAGCCTATAGTAATAAGCTTTCCGCCCATATTTTTATAAATGTTAATAATTTCTGCATTAGGCAAGCATACACCTATTTTTTGACGAAAACCAGATGTATTTATTTCCAGAGCTTTATCCCTTTTAATAAGATTTTCCATAATCTTTTTAATAGTTGAAATATAGGGGGTTAAATCCACTGGAATGCCGTAGTTTCCGCTTATATATCTAATAGGATAATTTAGATGTGATAAGCTGTCAAAATCGCATAATGCGGAGGTTTGTTCAAGTATTTCAAAATAATTTTTTAAAATATCCGGAATGCGTGATTTAAGTTTGGAGTAATCATATTTACAGTAGTCCCCCATACCTTTGGGGCAATGACAGCTGGCTAATATGAAGTCAAGACTGTTTTCGGCAATGATTTTATTTGCCCTTTCAGGTTCAAAAATAGAGCTTCCCATTTCTACTCCTACAGATATTATGATTTTGTCTTTGTATAATTCTTTCAATTCTTTGGCTTTTTTTATTGAAATAGGAATATGCTCTTTACAGTATTCTTCCCAGTAAAGTTCTTCAAGCTCACAGTGATCAGTAATAGCGTATCCTTTAAAACCTTTTTCAATTGCGGAATTGAGCTGTTCTTCAGGAGTTTGTTCGCCATCATGAGAATTTATATTATGTGTATGGCTGTCGAATATAACCATATTAATACCTCCGTTTAATTTGTTATAATATTATATAACAAAAAATAATGTTAATCAATATTTGTTATGTTTAAAATATTATAGAAAAATTTGCATAATTATATTGACCGCTTTGAGATAATATGCTTAAATATATATAAAAGATTTGATGAATTTAATATGATATAATGTAACTTATATAATGAAAGGTTGATTTTATGAATACAATAATAAGAGTTGCCTGTGCTGTAAATAAAGTAAAAGTGGCAGATCCTGAATATTCTTACAGCAAGGTCAATGAAATTTTAGATGAATTTAAAGAAAATCCCTCAGATATAATAGTATTCCCTAATTTGGCACTGACATCTCCAAGCTGCGGATTTCTTTTTGAAAATGAAGCACTTATTGATAGCTGTACTGAAGCAATTGAAAATATCTGTATTTCCACTCAGGAGAGTAATTCATATATATTGGTCGGAACACCTATAAGAGATAATGGAAATATAGTTCCTGCCATAGCTGTTATAAATAGAGGAAAAATAATCGGATATGTAAAGGGACAAAAGGACAGAATGAACTTTTTGGGAGAAAGCTATTCTGACAAAATGCTTTCTGACGATACAGTATTCTCAATAGGTTCATTGAAATTCTGTATTCTTTCCTGTGATCCTTTGGATATAACAGACAGAATAAAAGAAGTAGCAAGTACAGGCTGTGATTTGGTAGTCATTCCTTCCTATTCACCTGTTATAGCGGGATATCAAAAGTCAGTAAAGAAAATTCTTGAATCTGTATCTAAAACCTATGGAATAGGTGTGGCTTTTGTAAATGGAGGTGTAGGCGATACAACATCACCTTATATTTACAGAGCATTTTCCTGCATTTACGAATGTGGAAAGCTTTTGAAAGAAAAGATATTTGACAATTCGGGAATGATTATGTGTGATCTAGATAGCGATATTATCAGAGCACAGAAAAAATCAATAGGACAAAAACTTCCTCTGCATCAAAGCAGTACAGTTAGCGGAAAGCAAAAGCTTCTAAGACCTGTTGCAATGAATCCATATCTTCCTGAAAACAAGCTTGAAGCTGAAAATTATGTGGAAGAATTATTTACACTTCAGTGTCTTTCCTTAAAAGGAAGACTGGAAAATTCGGGACTTAATAAAATAACTATGGGATTTTCAGGCGGACTTGACTCAACATTGGCTCTTTTAGTAGCTGCAAAAACCATGGATATTATGGGGCTTGACAGAAAAAATATAATTGCTCTCAGAATGCCGGGACATGCTTCCAGTGAAAGAACAAAAAATAATTCAGCAGAACTTAGCAAACTCTTAGGTGTAACAGATATGGAAATTTCCATTGAAAATGCTGTAATAAATCATCTTAAAGATTTGGGACATGACGGAGAAACACAGGATATTACATATGAAAATGCACAGGCAAGAGAAAGAACACAGATAATCTTTGATATGGCAAATAAGGAAAAGGCTTTGGTACTCGGAACAGGGGACCTTTCCGAAATAGCATTGGGCTGGTGCACCTTTGGAGGTGATCATCTTTCAGGATACAATGTAAATGCTTCCATAACTAAGACCATGGCAAAGAAGATAGTTTCCCATATTGCAATAACAGATATATTTAAAGATGCCGCAGTGGTACTCAACAGTATTCTTGATACCCCTATCAGTCCTGAACTTGTTGGAGACAGCGGAAGCATAGTTCAAAAAACGGAAGATATCCTTGGCCCATATGAACTGCATGAGTTCTTCCTATATCATCTTATTAAATATGGATTCAGACCAAGTAAGATTTATTACTATGGATGTTTTGCCTTCAGTGGTATTTTAGAACCTGCATTTATTAAAGAAAAGTTGGAACTCTTCATCAGAAGATTCTTTTCATCTCAATTTAAGAGAAGTGTTTCTTCGGACAATGCGGCTCTTTGTGATGGAACATTTGGAGAAAAATTTTATATACCGTCCGATGTATCCGCAGATATGTATATAAAAGAGCTAAAAAGTGCAAGTTTTTAGGATTTAATTAAATATATGTTCGAAATATTCGTTGTATTTTTTCTTTGTTTATATTTGCTAAAATTGATTTATTTATTTTGGTATTTTATTGGATAAAATAATTGAAAAAAGGTTTGACTATTTGAATAATTAATGCTAAAATGAAAAAGTTGTAAAAATAATTAACACAAAGAGAGTGAAGAGAAAATGGCAAGCAATGATAACAACAATTTTATAGGTGCTATACTAAAGCAAAGTCGTATTGCAGCAGGGTATACACAAAAAGAAATTGGTAGGATCACAGGTAAGGCTCCTCAAACCGTAGCGTCATGGGAAAGTGGTAAAAGTCAGCCGGACATATCAACACTTATTATAATTTGCTATAGATATGGTATTACCGATCCAATTAAAACTTTTTCAAATTTTTTTGATAAAGAAAAGAACAAAGCTTACCCACCTGACCTTCTTGAATCCGCGGCTTTTAAATTCGGATATAAAAATATAGGGTTGACCGACGAAGAAAAGCTCCTTCTCATTAATTTTAGAAAGTTGGATAGTGAAAAGAGAGCAATAATCAATAATTTTATAACAAAAGTATTGATTACAGAACCTGAAGAAGAATTAGAACCGAAGGAATAACAAAATCCCGCAATTTAACATTGCGGGATTTTGTTATTTATTATTTTATTTAAATTATCAAAAATAGAGAAAAACACGGTACAACCCTAAAAGGCTATACCGTGTTTTCAAACAGACATGTACTTGGTTTTATAAACGCCCTACCTTCAGGATGCGGTTTATGAATTCAAACCACTGTTTTTGATAAAATTACTTTTTGCATAGTAATAAAGCATATCCGTTAGGAACGGGCTTTAAAATCTTTGCTTAGTTTGCACGAGTAACTTTACCGGAACGCAAGCAGCGGGTGCATACGTTAATGTGGCGAGGAGTACCGTCTACAATTGCCTTTACACGTTTAACATTTGGTTTTACAGCTCTGTTTGATCTTCTATGAGAGTGAGAAACCTTGATTCCGAAAGTAACACCTTTTCCGCAGATGTCGCATTTAGCCATGTGTCTGCACCTCCTTATTTTTTTATCGGATAAGTCAACATTCGTATTCTAACAAATTTTGAAGATAAATGCAAGTCTTTTTACAAAAAAATTTAATTTTTTTTAATTAATAAATTATAATTCAAAATATACTTGTTTTTTTAACAAATAATCGATATAATTTATGTATATTATCGGTTGTTTTGATAATAATGCGATAATAAACCTGATTAAATATAATTCGGAGGAAAAAATGAATTTATTCGGACTTAATATTCACACTATCATTGGGCGGGCTTTTTTCATTTTGGCAATAATGCCTATTCACGAATATGCTCACGCTTGGATGGCAAGTAAAATGGGCGACGAAACAGCAAGATACAGCGGAAGAATGGACTTAAATCCTTTTTCTCATCTTGATCCCATTGGTACAATTTTGATACTTCTTACTGGATTTGGTTGGGCAAAGCCTGTTCCTATAAATCCTAATAATTTCAGAGAAAGAAAAAAGGGAATATTTTTGACTTCTCTTGCAGGCCCTATGGCAAACGTGCTTTTGGCACTGGTGGTAATGATTATTTATAAAATTTTGATTAGACTTGGACTGTATTCCATGGTGGCGATGCTTCTAAATGTTATTTTGGTAATCATACAGACATCTGTTTATTTGGCAGTTTTTAACCTTTTGCCAATACCTCCGCTGGACGGCTGGAATATGCTTTCAGTATTTTTGCCAAGCGATAAATACTACAAAGTACTTCAATACCAGTCTCAGATTTCACTAATATTCTTCTTTTTGATTATGTTTACCAATATAATTACAACCCCTCTTTCATATCTTGCAGGATTTATAATTATGTTCTTAGATAAAATTACATTTTTCATATAGGTGGTTAAAATGCAGCTTTCCTTTAAATCAGACGAATTCGACGGCCCTTTGGATTTGCTTCTTTATCTTATTTCAAAGCATAAAATGAATATTTTAGATATTGAAATAATGACATTGATAGATCAATATATGGAGTATATGGATAATTTAGAAACCGAGGATCTGGAAACCGCAGGAGAGTTTATAGATATGGCTGCAAGGCTTGTTCATATGAAAACAGTAATGCTCCTTCCTAAACATGAAGAAGAAAAAAAGATAATGAAAGAAGAACTCACAGAAGAGCTGATAGAGCATAAAACGCTTAAAGAAGCAACAGAACAGCTCGATAAAATAAACCATATAGAAGAAATATATGTTTCTCCCGGTGAAAAATTGGAATTAGATAAGATTTTTACTGGAACATTATCAACAAAAGCTTTAAAAAATGCATATTTTGCGGCTGTAGGCAGGGGACAAAGACTTATGCCCCCACCTAAGTCCGATTTTGAGCCTATTGTAACTCAAAAATTTGTTTCGGTAACCGTAAGAATAGTATATATTCTTAAAAAGCTTTACATAAATCCTTGCGCCAAAATTATTAAATTTTTTGACGTGAGAAAAGAAAAGTCCAAAAATGTGGCAACTTTTTTGGCGGTATTAGAGCTTATAAAATCTAAAAGAGTAAAAATATCTGATGATGGTGAAACTATTATATTTATCAGAAAAAATAAACAAAGGGTAAATTAAATGAGACTTAATTTAAACGAAAAAATTATTTTTGCTTTGCTTTTTGCTTCAGGAAATCCACTTTCGCTGGAAAATATATGCGAGGCTATAGAAGAAAAAGTCGTGGAAACTGAACAAATTCTCGACGAAATGTCAAAAAAGCTTTTAAAGGAAGATTTTCCTGTATGTCTGATAAAAATAAACAATACCTATCAGTTGGTAAGCAACAAAAAATACGCAAATATTATAAAAGAAATTTTAAGTCCTAAAAATGCTAAACTTTCACATGCC
>SAMEA104404097__coassemble_2947_pt1 | contig 11026 bp, 9 predicted proteins | sample SAMEA104404097__metabat2_high_PE_069 | metagenome-assembled genome bin SAMEA104404097 (sample SAMEA104404097) | Balaenoptera acutorostrata
CCTGGATCTGACTGCCTACTTTACTTACGATGGACATCATTCCAAGACCGATCGTTACATAAGTTTTTCCGTTGCTCTGTTCAACAAGCAGTTTATCTTCAACAAGACTTTCACACATACTGTCTCCAAGAGCGATGTTTGTTCCACCATCAACCGTTTTGCCTGTTTCCGGATTTGCATAAGAAGTTGTTCTTGATACTGTATAAGCTCCGTCTTCCATGGCAAATGATGTAAAAGGAACACTTAATAATAATACAAGTGATAATGCTGTTAATAATTTTTTCTTCATACTGCTCTACCTATACAGTTTTTCTTTTTCTGTCATATAAAACAACTGCGATCAGTGCTGCTGACATCATTGCAAGTACTGCATACATCATTGTCTGTGATGCATCTCCTGTTTTAACAATGCTTCCGTACTGAGTAGATGATGTAAGATCAACTGTCTTTCCGCTGTTTGCATCTGAGATTTTTTCAAGTTTACTGTAGTCAACAAGAATTCTTGCATCAAGATCCTGATTTCCCATCATTTCAACATGTGGATTTACTTTAACTTTGATGAATTTGTCTTTGTGTGGCATTGTAAATGAGAAGCATGTTGGATTTCCCTGTGCGTCTTTTTTACGAACAACTGCGTTAGTGTAACTTCCGTTGTTAGCGAAAACTTTCATTTCCTGAAGGCTTGCTGTAATTGTTCCCATTGTCATAGGCTGTGTGTAGATGTACATTGTGTATACACCGTTTTTAACTTCAATCTTGGCATTTCCTTTTAATGCTGAAGCTGCCATAGAAGGCTGATTCTTGTCTGCATGCCATAATTTAACGCCAACTTCATAAACACCGTCTTTTAAGTTGTTCTTATCTAATACTTCAGGTGCTTCCGGTTTTGTTTCCGGTTTTGTTTCCGGTTTTTCTTCTGGTTTTGTTTCTGGTTTTTCTGCCGGTTTTGTTTCCGGTTCAACTACTTTTAATTCTAATGCTTTCACAGCTGCTTCAATATCTGCTGCCATTGCATCGATCTTTGTCTGTTCATCAGCTTTAAGTCCGCGAACAACTGCTTCTACAGCTTTTGTAACCTTTGCTGCAGATTCATCTGTATATTTGCTGAGGTCTGAAGGAACTTTCTTAAGTGCGGCATCAACTTTTGAGTAATCGCCGTCGACTTCTGATTCATCTTTTACTAATACCAGTTTTGCTTTTGCGTCAAGAACTTTTGCTGCCATTTCATTTGCTGCTGTATATGAAGGCTTAGATTCTAAAAGTGTCTTTGCTTCTGCTACAACTGCCTGTAATGCAGTCCATGATTCTTCTGTGTAATTTTCTGCTTTAAGATCTTTGCATGCTTCCAGTGCAGCTTCAAGGTCACTTGTGTCAGCCTTGATCAGTTTTGCATTTGCCATGTCAAGTGTAGCAGCTACTTCTGTAGGGTATGGCTGTCCCTCTCCCAAAAATCCATCCATAAAGTCAACTGTGATTGTAAATACATAATCGCCTTCTTCATTTGGCTGTGGAAGTTCAACGACGATCTTTGAAGGAACGCTGATTTCAACGATTGATCCAGGCTTTCCGAATTCAGGTGAAGACTGTCTTACTTCATATGAAGGATATGTAGCACCCTGTACTGTAAGTATGTTACAGTGATATGTTCCCATGAAATTTACTACCATGTGCTGTGGTGTAATTGTTGCTGTCATCTTTCCGTCTTTGGCTACATCTACGATGATATTTTCTCCAAATGCTTTTGAAAAAGCCTGCTGGATCGGTGCAATTGGTGCTCCACTCTTTAATGCTGTTACTGCTACTTCATACTGTCCCGGTTCAAGGGATTTTGCAGAATCAGCTGCAAATGCTGATGCAACGTTTGTACTGATCAACATTGCGCATGCTACCATAAGAGCTAATCCTCTTTTGAAAAATACTGTTGCGTTCTTTTTCATAATTATTCTCCTTTGTAATTAATTTTTATTAGTTTTTCGGAAGAAAAGTTAGGATTTTCTAACTTTTCTTTAAATAAAATACCATTGGTTCGTTATTCCTATGGCGATTATCAGAATATCACATCCCGGTTGTTTTTTCACACCCCAGTTTGTCGCATATTTGTTACAAATATGCTGTTTTTTGTTATTTTTTGAGTGAAAACTGCATTTTCACGCATACGTGTCTTGTCGCATAGTTGTGACAAACTCAGAAAAAAAAGCAGATAATATAACTTGAATGTTATATTATCTGCTCTCTGATTCTTTATATTCTTATATTAACATGGTAAAAATAGCACTTGATTCCGGCATATGAAGAACCCCTGCGCTACACTGCATTTTTAGCGACGCAGTCCCGTGAAGTGTCTGTCCTATTCCTTCTCCCATATTGGTAAATCTGATCGCGCCGGCAGGTATTGAAAATATATTTCCGCTTCTCTCTGCACCGATATAATTTCCACTGTCAAAATATTTCAGACTTTTGATCATACCCTTCATGAACTTTCCTGTATATGCAGAATTTCCTACAATATTAACTGCCTTCAACTGTATGGTTCCCACTCCATCCTTTACACTGAGGATACACGGATGTTCAAAGCCTTCATTCGCCATGGAAATATTGTCTCCGTTATGAATATGTTCTCTGTAAATAGTAAACGGAAAACTATATTCTCCGTCATGCATATTTTTGCACAGTGCATTCCCTGTAAATTTTAACTGGTCTTTAAACAGCTGTTTGATTCGGTATTCTTCTTCCAAACGGCTTATAACTTCCATAGTTTCATCTGTATTATATAATGCCCAGTGATATGCATCATTTTTTGCACTTTCAATATTAACCCCTTCGCGTATAAGATGATTCAACGACAATCGGATTCTCTCAGTATATAATGCCGCTTTATTACGTCCCTTATCCGTGAGAACAGGTTGTCTTTTATTGCTTCTGTCAATAAGTCCTTCTTCTTCCATCCCGATGATAATTCGACTGATCGTCTGTTTCGTCTCCCCCAAAGTTTTAGATATTCCTGTCACAGTACAGGTCTCATCTTCTTTTAAAAATGATATCAATACTCGTAATTTTAAAATATCAGGTTCTGTGGACATTATATTCCTCCTTATATGCTTCCTACGATTTATGTGAATAAATGCCCCCCGCATTTTCCATCACTAACATTTGTTTCATACACTAACTATTATATATCACATTATTCTTTTTTTAAATATTCTGAACATTAAAAAATGGAACTTTTCAGTTCCATTTTATGACTCGTTCATTCTGTTCAGATGTTTCCAGGTCTTTCTGTATTTTCTTGCTCTGAAAGATGCCCCCAATTTTATAATGATATTAAACGGATGGAAAAAAATGATTTCAAGTATAGAAATGAAGATCAATGAAATTCTGTTGCCCAGACTTATCTTCTCTATCTTATATGCATTTAATGCATACACCAAAGTCATCTGTGTCAAAACTGCAAAAATGATATAAATCAAAATTGCTTTCCACATAAACACATTATCGACAATATCGAAAAAAGCACTCATTAAGATTGTGACCATTCCCACTATTTCAATAAACGGAGCCCATAATTCATAAAACAGTAAAAATGTACTTGATATCAGCCCTGCTCCTCCATAGTGAAGACTTCCCAGCATATACTCATGCTCTTTCATACTTTGTATCATACCTATATGCCATCGTCTTCTTTGGTGATAATAATCTTTATATGAAAACGGTACCTGTGTCTCACATTTAACTTCCGGTACATAACCTATATGATATCGTTTCTTTTGAGATCTGCAGAATGCATGTAACCTCATAGTGATTTCCATATCCTCGCCGATCGTGTTTACTTTATATCCGCCTGTTTTTTTAACGAGTTCCGTATCAAACATTGCAAAGGCCCCCGATACCACCACATTGGCATTGATCTTATCAAACATGATCCTCTGCATATAAAATGTCCGATAATATTCAAGCTGTTGAAAAATCACCAGTGCCTTTCTCATTACAGACAACTGATTATATCGCTCGGAACCGTAAATATAATCACCTACTACACCGGCACATACTATCATATCCTCATCCTGTAAGAACCTGCTGCACATTGTTTTTAGAGAACCTTTTCGAACTTTGGTATCGGCATCTAAGACAACACAATATTTTCTGTAACAACTGTTTAAACCACAGTTTAACGCATCTGCCTTTCCCCCGTTTTTCTTTGATAACAACAGTATTTCTTTTCCCCTGACTGTCCTTCTGTAACACTGCAGTATCGGTTCTGTTTTTATACTCTCCTCTGTTTCCTGTTCATATGCTTTAAGATCGTACTGCTTTATAAGTAGATTTTTCATATTATCTGTAGATCCGTCATCTACGATTATAATCTGCAGATTTGAATAATCTTCATTTAATAAAGATTCCACAGTTCCTATAATACAGTTTTCCTCATTATATGCGGGAATCATAACACTTATCCCCATACTATCCATGATACTCTCAGGAAGAAGGGTTTCATTTACATCACAGTTTTCTTTATACTGTGAGAATCTGTAAACAGCTATGATCAGCGCAATTAACCATTGTGCTATAAATACCAGTGTATAAATCAAAAAGACGGTAAATATACATTTGAAAATAATATTAATAATATTCATTTATTTATTCCTTGTTCTTATCCATAAATCTTCTAGTTCTGATCTCGTTTTACAGTTCTCCAGAAAATCTTCACATTTATTAGAAACTATGTCACAGATAATAATGTTTTTTACAAGATTACATCTGGCCTGAGAATCCTTATCACGAAGATGATCTATTTTATAATGTATAAATTCTGTCATCTGTTGTTCTAATTCTTCTTTTCGAACATCCGTATAATCATTTTTATTTACACAATAACAATGACATATCTTTTCAAACAAATGATCGTTTTTAATGCTCTGCATCAAAAATTTTTTTGTCTTCTCATTTACCGGTATTTCATCCCTGTAATCAAAAATACTTTCTATTTTTTTATTCTTTTTTAATTGTGTTTTTTGTTTTCTCTTATCAAGTATTATCTTCAAGAGCAAACATATTAAAATATAGCTCCACAAAGAATACTGCAGGATCAAACACATATGATTAATCGTCAACGAATTCTTCTCCTTTAAATGCATCCTGTAATATATAATAGGATTTCTTTAATCTTTCATGCCAGGTCGGCTTATTCCATCCTTTTAGTTTATATGTACCGAACTGATTGATTCTGATTTCATCGTCATAATACAACGCCGCATGAAAATCCCGTATAGTTATGCCCTGTGACATATGTTCCTGACCTTCCGTGCTATCGATGATCATACATTTTGAAGGATCGTAGAAATTGAGCAGCTGCCACGGTATCCTGATTTCAACAAAATCTCTACCCACAAAATAATCTGCGTTCGAATCATACTCCGAATATACCGGGTTGGCATTTCCCTCATAAAGTTTTCCCACCTCGTTGATCTTCCATTTTTCTTCCAGATGACTGAATATGTCTCCGTCCGCCCTGCATACATTTACAAATTCATCCGCATAGCCTTCTGCTTTGGAAGAGTGGTAATACTTTTCAATATTATCCATACTTTTCATACTAAGATCATGATATCCTCCTAAAGCCGAATATTTCAACATATCATAATCTTTGTTGACAATGATTCTTCCGGTGGAATTTTTCCCTATCTGTATAATAAAATCTACAGGGTTTGAAAATGCTTTTCCTCCTGCCATAGATGATCCCGTTTTAGGTGATATATCGAGCGCTATATTTATATAATTCATTCCCTCTCTCTTATCCAGACCTTCCACAAGGAAATAAACATATTTTTCATCCGATCTGATTCGAAGTTTTTTTGTTCCTTCGATTACAGTATCTTCTTCCTTCCATTCTTTTTTATCCCCATCCGGATAGATAATATCTTCTTTTTTCCCCGGATCAAAAGACATTATCCCAAAAAACTGTTCTGCACATTCGGCATTACTCCAATAAGCCCGTCGGTCCGGGTCGGAGAGAAGTTTTTCATTCCACGTAGTCTTATACCATTCGTCCTGCCATGTAAATACGACCGATCCTGCACAGCCCGATTTTTCTATATCACTGTATAAATGTTTCACTGCCTCACCCTGTGCATACTCTGTAAGCCCTCCGTGAGAATATCCTTTCCATATTTCACCGTAAGCTCTGCTTCTGGATGCCGGTATCCCAAATTCTGTTATTATGACCGGACATGAATGATGTTCTGCCAGTGTCATCAGATATTTGCGGTATGGATTCGGATTACCGGTTTCATCAATATATTCCTTATACTCTCCATACTGTAAAAATGAAGGGAAATATGGATACACATTATACGCAGCAAACATACCTGCCTTAAATCTGTCCGAAGTTTGAATTCGCTCTATATCAACAAATGATTCTGTATTTTTCTGGACCTCGAAATTCTTTATATTTACTACCAGTTCATTGACAAACGGATCCGTCTCAGGCCAGTTACAAAATGAGATCATATGCTGTTCACCATATTTTTCTTCTTCATATCCCAGCAGTTCATCCCCCCATTGTGCAAGAAAACTTTCAAAAGGATTGGCATCACCTCTGCAGTGTAAGTATTCTCCGTTATATAAATTGATATCTTTATTTTTTCTGCAGACATAATCCACAAATACTTCATCCCATTCGATTCCCGGAAGATACCCGATCACATAATCCGAAACATCATAAATATACCCTTTAAAGCTGTCCTGTTCCAAATCCCAGAAAATATCCCGTCCATGTACTGCATCGATCAATTTTCTGGTTTCTTCAAACAATTTACCGTATACTTCTTCATCAAGTATATTTTGGTCAGAATACATGAAATGGTCTGAGAAGTCTATTCCCTGAATGATATATAACTTTTTATTATGTTCTTCATTATATTTCAACAAAGCTGAATAAAATTCAGGATTTTGTTTTTTATAAACTCTGACCGTATTTGCATTCATTTCGCTGATCATTTCAAACCATCTGTAATAAGTATCTTTATCGATCTTATCTTCATTGGGAAATACTCCCGGATAACCCGTACCCATATTGATTCCCTTTATTTTGAACGGCTTCCATTCTTTATTTTCGTAAATTTCAATCTGTTTATCTGCAGAACGAAATCTCGCTGTCTCACCATGATCATTCTTATGACCAATTGGCTGAATACAAGTTACTATATATATCACCGCTGCGATAACGAATGCCCCCAACGTACTGATGATAATTCCCTTTTTCATTTGTACTGATCCCTCTAATTAACAACTTTACTTTTACGCTTGAAATTCTTATCCATCCAGTCCCCGCGTTTTAAAACAAAATCTTTCATATTTTCAATATCTTTATAGTACAGACTGTAATCTCCGTCATACCATCTATCACAGTTTCTCATAGCCGGATCCTTAAAATAAACTTTACATTCATCCAAATATTGTAGTAAATATTTATCCGATAAAAATGAATTTCTTAATTCATCATATCTCTTATTACATCGCTCAATAAAGTATGGATTCTGAGTAAGATAATAATAAAAAAATGTGGAGTTTAATTCCAGATAATCAATTTTAAAAGTAAGCAGTTTAAAATTATTGAATGTTCCGTCAAAATCCCATACCGGCCCAAGATAAAATTTTCCCCCAAGATTTTTATATAGATAGGTGGATCTTGTTCCTGCATCATAATTCTGGAAAAATTCATTGATAATATAAAAATCAACAAAGCTATTAATATCTATAGCATCATTTACACGATCCCAGTTTTTTGTATGGTATGCATCATACAGCATTTTTTCGAAAGTAAGGATTTCTTCTTCCACATATTCCATTGACTGCCGTGTAATCTCCAGATTATCAGGATATTCCAGATCCAATGTATATGCCTGAACATCATCCGGTTTTAAATGTCTGATTTCATGTTTATCTATGTGGGAATTCATCTGAACCATAAATGAAGTTTCCCTGCGTTTCGGATCATATTTTTGAAGATCAACCTTCTTCTTTCCTACCTCTATCTTTTCAATCAAGGTATATACTCCCTGATACTTTGGTTTTCCGGCTCCATCTGTAAAAATCACTTCACACATTCTGCATTTTGGTGCATAGTCCATTATTTCAGCCGAAATATTATATAACATATAGTTACGTATCATAGAATGATCAATATAACTTCCGTTCAATACCCACGATGAACTTTTTGGCATTCCCAATAAAGATACATCTTTCGGCATTCCTGCCGAATCCACCGTTTTAAACAGATATTGTTTTTTCACATATGTTCGGGAAGAATTTCCCCTAATAGAAATTTCCATTCTTCCCGTTTTTTCCGGAATATCTTCCGATGAATTATTTCCCTGTTCGTTGTTGATAATACTGTAATCACAACTTAAAGTTCTTTCATCATTTACATTGACTCCGGGTACTGTATTTCCCCCTGTTTTAATTGTAATAATCGGAATATGAGAGACTAGTTTACCATTGGATATTCCGGTATCATCGTTCGCCGGATGTTCCCAGTCTTTATGCTGATGTACGACCGAATTGATTTTATCCTGCTTTGGCTGAACAACCCATACTCCCCCAAATAACATTAACATTACAAAAAAAATAATTATTTTTTTTGACATGTCTTTACTGATCCCCCACTCTATACATTCATTTTATCTTCCTGCAAAACAAAATTTGCACATTCAATATTTCCGCAGTTATATAGTTCCTTTAAATATTCTTCTGTACCGTCATCCTTAAAATTCTTTAATTCATATATAAACTCAGTAAGTTCAGTCGTTGTATTCTGAACTGAAATTCTACTGTTTGGAAAATATTTATATGTAGCGGCCTTTACCTGATCCATACATGATGTGTCACATCTGATAATAAGAATATATCTTTTTTCTTCTTTTACTGTTCTGGATATCAGATAAAAAACAAATAATACCGCTGTCGTTGAAAGTGCTATAACATACTGTGATACACCGCAGCAAATACCGACCATGATACTCCAAAAAATAAACATTGTATCCTTCGGATCTTTAATCGCTGTTCTGAAACGTATAATAGACAACGCTCCGACCATACCCAGAGACAATGCTATATTACTTGAAATTACGGACATAATAGCCGTCGTGATGATAGTCATGGCAACTAGTGAAAAGTTAAAATTACTGTTATAAGTAACTTTAGATGAAGCTGCATAATATGCCACGTATATGGCAGATCCTATTATCAGTGCGATTACCAGTTTAATGATGATATCTGTAAAAGATATATAATTTTCTACAATCAGATTATTAACAATAAATTCTTTCATATTCCTTCCCCTTCTTAAACCATGTATCTGTAAAATGTTCTTCCCATAAAATATTTACTGAATGATGTTGGCATTGTTTCCACACACCTCAATGTATCTTTAATATAATCCAACAAAAATCCGTTAAATTTCACTTCCATAATTATTACATCACCTGACGTGATTGGATGTGCCAGTAACGGCTCTTGAAAAATATCAAAACAACTTTCGGTTGCTCTTATGTCATAATCAAATGTAATCCTTGTATTATTCGTTTTAATACAATATGATAACCTCTTATATTGGATGATATTTTTGGGCATCATACCTTTTGACAGTTTTTCATAGAAATATATTCCCATCTCATCTTCATACTTTAATAAATCCGAGTATTCTCCATGACATATATTTTCTAACGTTTCCCTTGATATCAACAAAGATTTTTTTGTCTGATGTATTCCGTCCTTCTTCTTACTTTCTAATTTTATAACAGTATCGTCTGTTCCATAAATACGCACTCTTATTTTTTCATGTCTTCTCAATCCGTCTTCTTTTTCCTGACAACATTGATCTGACAAAGTATCAAAATATAATGATCTGATTTCGTAACCCTCATCAGATTTACAGTACTTATCTCTTGGAAGGATCTGACTAATCTTATGTTTTAATATCATAAATTCTTTTTGATTTAATAAAATTTTATTTTCTGTCCTGCTTACTTCCAACATCTTTTTCTTCCTCTTAACGCGTATACACCTCTGTCGGCTTGAAGTCAATGACCTCTACTTCAAACTGTTGTGGCAGTTTCATCGAATCAGACGGAGCTCCCGGCCAGTTTCCTCCCACTGCAAAATTGATGATAATATACATAGGAACCTGAGGGACATTTCCGTTTAATTCATGTATTTTTTCCCCCCCGAGATACCATACAATTTTATCCGGTGTCCATTTTATTTCCAGTTCATACTCTTCCGGTATATTATCCTCTTTGAATTTATATTCGAAAAAATTTCTGTGTTTTTCTCCGTTCTCCATATAATGAATTACCCCATAAAATTTTTTAGGATCATTCCCTATCATTTCAAACAGATCCAGTTCCGGATAATTATAATCGGTTATCGGCAGCATCCATATAGCAGGAAATAATCCGGTATTACAAACCGGTTTAATCTTTAATTTCATAGATCCATATCTGAAACCAAATTTAGATTCAACCTTTCCCGAGATAAATTGCTGCTGTTCTTTATCTGCCGTGATCGTAATCTTATTTCCTTCAAACTTGTTTTGTCCTATTATATAGTGCTGCAATTCATTATTAGCCGGATGCGTATCTGTAATTTCCACAAGCAGATCCTTTAACGTATATTTATCCAGTATATTGCTGTCTTCCTCAAAATTTTCTTTGGTAATATTATTTTGTATCTGTGGTGCTTTAACTTTCTGCTCATCATCAATCTTTTTAGATACTCCATTTGCTTCTAAATACATAAATCCAACTATACAGGTAATAAATATTAAAACTATTACCATTAAAACTTTTTTGTTCAAATGTCTTCCCCCCTCTTCTATATCGAAATTTCTATCACACAAAAAGAGCCGGTAATCTTTGAAATTACAAAGATTACCGGCTCTTAACGTTCCCTGCGGGAATCGAACCCACAACTAGTGCTTAGGAGAACGAACAGAGCCTATTTTTCAGCTCTTATGTAGTCCCTGAAAATC
>SAMEA104404097__coassemble_2952_pt1 | contig 11005 bp, 9 predicted proteins | sample SAMEA104404097__metabat2_high_PE_069 | metagenome-assembled genome bin SAMEA104404097 (sample SAMEA104404097) | Balaenoptera acutorostrata
AATGTGAACTACAGCTTTTGCGTCAAAAATACCTGATATAAGCGTGGATAGAGATTCAAAGTTTTACTTTGAAAAAGAAGGAATACTATATGAGATAAAGGAAGATGAAATACTGGAGCCTGGGGAGAAGTTATATATAGAGATTTCTTCAGATGATGAAATGATTACTGCTTTTGGAGCAAAGCATTATAAGGCAGTAAGTTCATGGATAAACGGCGAGGAAATATTTGAAAAAGCAGTTTTAGAAAGCAAGAAAAAAGCAGAAAAAACAGAAAAACTGGTTATAGAAAAGGGTAAAAAAGCACCTTATAATTTAAAAGAAAATTATAAAAATATAGAAAGCCTGATAAATGATCTAAACCTTGTAGTAATACATGATAAAAGCTGTGAGACAGAAAATTGTGAGGATATATCACATATATTACATCTTACAAATGAAGAAAAAGCGGAAGCTATTGAGCTTTACACCGAGGTATATACCTATAATTACAATTACTTTGTAACTATATATACAAAAAAGAATTATGATACAAAGCCTATCGATTTGGTAGGTGAGATAAAACTTGTCAAAAAACAAAGAAACAATCCGGATGACATTTCCACTGTATCAGTAAATAGGACTTTTGGATATAAAACAGATTTTGCAGAAGGCATAAGACATAAAATTAATAATAATAAGCCAGTTGTGAATTTCTCCAAAGTAAAAGGGGAGATAGAAATAGAAATTTCCGATGATATAGAATTTGAAGTAGATGCAGAAAATCAAAAAGATTTATTTATGGGATATAATACAAATGCAAACTTTGAAATAATAGATCAAAATCCAGATGCAAATATTAGATTTTTAAATTTTATAGGAAAACCTGAATTTAATAATTCAGGAAAAATGAGAGTTTACTCTGAAAAAACTGATTTATATGTGTATGAAATTGTAAATAATGGTATTAAACTTATAAAAGCAAAATATGATGATTATGAAGCATATGTTTTTGAAACAAGAAAGTTAGGTTCATATTTATTTAGTGATAAAGATATTAAATTTACTTCCTTAGATTAAGATAAGCCCCGTATCAGAAGATACGGGGCTTAAAAATAATTAAATTAAGTTTTACTATACCTTTGGAACAGCGTTTTTATCATCACGTTCTCGAACAATGAATCTGATAGGAGTACCTTCCAGACCGAATGACTCTCTTATCTGATTTTCAATATATCTTTGGTATGAATAGTGATAAAGCTCAGCCTTATTAACAAAGGAAATGAACGTTGGTGGCTTTGTAGAAGCCTGTGTCATGTAGTAAATTTTAAGTCTCTTACCCTTATCAGAAGGAGGCTGAACTCTAGCTGTAGCATATGATAAAATGTCATTGAGAACACCTGTTGTAATTCTCATTGAATTGTTGGAATGTGCCATATTTATGAGTTCATAAATTTTATTTACTCTTTGACCTGTTTTAGCAGAAATGAATACAAAAGGAGCATAGGACATAAATGAAAAGTCATTTTTAAGCTTGTCCTCAAATTCCTTCATGGTTTTATCATCTTTTTCAACAGCATCCCATTTGTTTACAGCAATAATACAGCCCTTACCTTGTTCATGAGCATATCCTGCAATCTTGCTGTCCTGTTCTGTAAATCCTTCTGTTGCATCAATCATAATAATGCAAACGTCGGCTCTATCGACCGCCATATAGGAGCGGAGTACGCTGAATTTTTCAATGTCTTCATCAACTTTGGATTTTTTTCTGATACCGGCAGTATCAATGAAAACATATTTACCCCACTGATTTTCAATAACAGTGTCAGTAGCATCTCTTGTAGTACCTGCAATATCAGAAACAATACTGCGCTCTTCCCCTGCAATGTAGTTTACAAGTGAAGATTTTCCAACATTAGGCTTGCCTATGAGTGCAACCTTTGTGTAGTCGTCATCATAATCATTGACTTTGTCAAAGTCAATGTGTTCGTACACAGCGTCCAAAAGGTCGCCTGTGCCATGGCCATGTACTGAAGAGACAGCTATTGGATCACCGAGTCCTAAATTGTAAAATTCATAAAATTCAGGAGGTAAATCACCAATGCTGTCGCATTTATTAACGCATAGAACAATAGGTTTTGCACTTTTAAGAAGCATTGAAGCAACTTCTTGGTCGTTTGCAGTTACACCGCTCTTTATATCTGTTACCAGAATAATTACATCGGCACTGTCTATTGCAAGTTGAGCTTGCTTTCTCATCTGAGAAAGGATTACATCATCGGAATAAGGTTCAATACCGCCTGTGTCAACAAGCATAACTTCTTTGTTGTTCCATTCACAGGGAGCGTAAATACGGTCTCTTGTAACACCGGGAGTATCTTTTACAATGGAAAGCTTTTGTCCGATGAGCTTGTTGAACAATGTGGATTTTCCGACATTAGGTCGTCCAACAACGGCAACAATGGGTTTTGACATGATTATCTCCACCTTTCTAATAAGTTATTAAGTCCTCATCACCCACCATAGCACCCAAAAGTTCGAATCCATCAGGTTCTATGACGGTTATTTTCGTGTTTAATTTATCCTGCACTTCTTCCAATGTCATGCTGTCCAGAAACATATTTTCCTGATATTTAAGCATAACAGAAGGAATAATTAATTCGTTTCCCAAATCCTTACCTTGAAGCTGATTTACAAGGTCCTTACCTGTTATCAGTCCTGCCACGGTGATATTGTGACCGAAGAAATCGTTTATAATCTCATAAACTGTTACTTTAACACCGCTGTAAAGTTCCATAGCTTTATCTGCACATTGCTTTATAAAAGGATATGCAGCAACTCCTGTGGCAATAGATACCTTTCTTGGCTTTTTAGGCGGATCTGTTAGTTTTATTGCATCATCGAATTCTCTAAGTAATATTGAAAGAAGGCCTACTCCGTTTTCCAGCTGATTAAAGTCTCCGTAGTATTCATAGTCGGGCAGGGGGAGCTCGGCTTTGAGGAAAAATTCATCTGAAGGGTAGGCAAGTCTTTCGCCTTTTTCCGCAAACATTCTGTCAGAAAATTCGTGAATTATATTTATAGTTTCCCTGGCACTTTCTTTATCGTAACTCTTAAGAGGGAAGAGTTTCTCTCTGTAATCGGTAAGACCTACGGGTACACAGGAAATTGTCTGTAAATTAGGGTACATTGTACTCAAATCGTTGAGTGTTCTTTTAAGTTCTTCGCCATCGTTTATACCTGGACAAAGTACAAGCTGGCTGTTTACCTTTATGCCGGCATCTGTGAGAGTTTTAAGATATTTTAAAGATGTGGCAGCCTTAGGGTTTGCCATCATTTTAACTCTTAATTCGGGGTTTGTGGTATGTACTGAAATATTTACGGGGCTAATATGCATTTCTATAATTCGGTTTATATCTTCGTCAGTTAAATTTGTGAGTGTGATATAATTTCCGAAAAGGAAAGAGAGCCTTTCGTCGTCATCTTTAAAATAAAGGCTGTCTCTCATTCCTTTTGGCATCTGGTCAACAAAGCAGAAAATGCATTTATTCTTACAGCAGTGCTGCTGGTCCATTAAATAGGTTTCAAAGTCCAGTCCTAAATCATCGTATTGATCTTTTTTAACAGTAAGTATACCACGTTCCAGTGCAATATCCAGTTTTTCTTCTGTCATATAAAATCTGTAATCAAGGACATCTCTTATCTTATGTCCGTTTATACTTACAATGATGTCTCCGTTTTTTATGCCTGCCTTATGAGCAGGGGAATTTTTTTCTACCGATAGTATTTTAACAGGCATTTGAAGTCCTCCTTACAGTAAATTTTCCAAGGGGAAATATCCCTTGGAATTAAATTTGGATAAAAGAAAAAACAGAGGCGGAAATTTGACCACCTCTGTTATTTACTTGGATTATTCAGCATCCATCTTAATAACTTCTCTACCCTTGTAGTAACCGCAATTTCCGCAAACTCTGTGTGGAACCTTGAGCTCACCGCAGTGATCACATCTGCAGAGAGCAGGTGCCTTTACCTTCCAAACGCTTGCACGTCTCTTGTCTCTGCGTGTTCTGGATATTTTTCTCTTTGGCTCTATAGACATGTTTAGCACCCCCTTTATAAAAGATATATAATCTTAATTAGTTAAGTAACTCTAAAAGTGATGCCAAACGGGGATCAACTTCCTTGGTTACGCAATTACATTTTGTTGTGTTCAGATTTGCTCCGCATTTAGGGCACAAACCCTTGCAGTCTTCTTTACACAAATTTTTGGTAGGCATTTCAAGCAGAATATCGGAAGTAACAAGCTCAGTTAAGTCAAGCATTCCGTCTTCGACAAGAATATATTCATCTTCCAAATCTTTGTTAAAAAGTTCTCTGACAAGTGTGTGTGTAAACTTCATGCTACGTTCCTTGTGAATGTTAGTCAAACAACGGTCGCAGGGAATATCACTGATCACTTCTGCCTCATAATTAATAGTAACTATACCGGCAGTGTTTTTAATCTCTCCGTGGATTTTTATCGGGCTGACAAAAGGATGTACGCCCCATTGTTCCACATCTGATAGGTCAAGACTGTCTGTGAGTGGTACAGCCTCTCCGTCAACATCAAAGAGACGTTTAATATCAATAATCATATGACACCAATCCAATTTAATAAATTATAAAATCAATTTAAAACCCTATAAACACAGATTACTAGAATATTATATACATATTACAGTGATTTGTCAATACTAATTTTCAAAAAACATGAACTAAAGGAATAAATAGCAGAAATAGGGATAAATAATCTAATTATTCAGCCTTTGTAGGAATTCTGTCAACCTTAAGTTTTACAACTCTCTTATCGTTCATTTCTATAACTGTAATTTTGAGATCTTGAAAGCTGAAAAACTCTCCTACTTCAGGAATATGTCCCAGCATTTCCAAAACCCAACCGCTGACATAATCATAATCTGTGTCTATATCTTTTTCGTTGAGTTCAAGTTCTTCCACAAAGTCGGAAATACTTGTATCGCCAATAACTATATAGGAATTTTCACCATTTGGGGTAATATCTTTTACGACTATTTCATCTTCGTCCCAAATTTCGCCAACAAGCTCCTCAAGCATGTCTTCCATAGTTACAATGCCCATAGTACCTCCGTAATCATCTGTTACAATGGCAATATGGTTTTTATCTCTCTTGAATTCATTGAGAAGTTCGCTGATTTTTTTTGTTTTATGAACATAAATAGGCTTTGAAATAAGATCCTTAAGAACAATATCTTTGCCCAATACCTTTGCTTCTAAAATATCTCTTGTGTGAAGAATACCCACAATTTTGTCGATGGTTTTGTCATAAACGGGTATTCTGGAGTATCTTTCATTTATAACGGTGTCGACAATTTTATCAATGTCGTCGTTTATGTCCACTGCTACAATATCAACTCTGTGCGTCAAAACTTCTTTTACTGTTATATCATTGAACTCCAATGCCGACTGAACAAGCTCACTTTCATCTTCGTTCAAAACGCCCTCTTCTTCGACGTTTTCAATAATGTACATAAGTTCTTCTTCAGTTATGGACGGTTCATTTTCTTTACCCTTGGAGGTGAGCTTAACGATAAAGTTTTGGAGTTTAACAAGAATAAAGATAAAAGGAGAAAATAATTTAATAAGGAAACCTAAAATACCTGCCGAATTTAAGGCGATAATTTCACTGTTTTGTTTTCCATAGCATTTAGGGAGAACCTCTCCGAAAATAAGGACTAAAATAGTCATAACAACTGTGGAAACAACAGGACCGTATTTTTCCCCTATAATTGCTGTGGCAATGACTGTTGCTATAGAAGAAGCCGCAATATTAACCACGTTGTTTCCTATCAAAATTGCAGAAATCATTTTTTCAAAATCATTTGCAATTTCCATAGCTTTTTTTGCTTTTTTGTTTCCGTTTTCCGCATAGCTTTTAACTCTGATTTTGTTCAGTGAAGCATAAGCTGTTTCACTTGATGAAAAAAACCCTGACATAATTATTAGTACAACCAATACTAAATACATCACCGGCCCGCTACTGTCCAATTTAAAATCACTCCGTATCATTTAATAAATATTTTTATGAAAAAGGTATTTATTGAAAATAGAAATTTTATTGATAGGGGACAAGGATTGTTTATCTGTCCCCTGTAATTTAAATTATTTTCAATAAAAAGTCCTGTATTTTTTACTTGTTATTCTTAGCTTCCATAGCTGCTATTGCATCTTTTCTGGAAAGATTAATTCTGCCTTGTTCGTCGATTTCTGTAACCATTACAATGATTTCATCGCCTACGTTTACAACATCTTCTACCTTAGCAACCCTCTTATTGTCGAGCTTGGAGATGTGAACGAGACCTTCCTTGCCGGGAGCAATTTCAACAAATGCACCGAATACCATGATTCTGGTAACCTTACCCTTGTAGATTGCACCTACTTCCGGATCCTTAGCAATAGTTTCTATAATTTGAACTGCTCTCTTTGCACCTTCTGTATCAACACCGGATACAAATACCTTACCGTCATCTTCAATGTCAATCTTAACATTACATTCAGCACTGATCTTTTGAATAACTTTTCCGCCTGAACCAATAACCTCTCTTATCTTTTCAGGGTTAATTGTAAGTGTGAGCATCTTAGGAGCAAATTCGCTGAGTTCTTCACGTGGCTTAGAAATAACAGGAAGCATAACATCATCAAGAATATGGATTCTTGCTTTTCTGGTCTTTTCGAATGCTTCTTTAATAATCTCGTATGTAAGACCATCATTCTTAATATCAACCTGAATAGCTGTAATACCTTTGTGAGTACCGCCAACCTTAAAGTCCATATCGCCGAAGAAGTCTTCGAGACCCTGAATATCTACCATAGTCATCCAACGGTCACCTTCTGTGATAAGACCACAGGAAATACCGGCAACAGGGGCTTTTATCGGAACACCTGCGTCCATAAGGGCAAGTGTAGAACCGCAGATTGAACCTTGAGATGTAGAACCGTTGGAAGAAAGTACTTCAGAAACAAGTCGCAAAGCATATGGGAATTCTTCAACGGAAGGAATAACCGGTTCCAAAGCTCTTTCAGCCAAAGCGCCATGTCCGATTTCACGTCTTCCGGGACCTCTGGAAGGCTTTGTTTCGCCTACAGAGTAGGAAGGGAAGTTGTAGTGGTGCATATATCTCTTGGATTCTTCACCGTCAATACCATCTAGAATTTGAGCATCTCTAACAGCGCCGAGAGTAGCAATTGTCATAACCTGTGTCTGACCTCTTGTAAAGAGACCGGAACCATGAACACGTGGAATAAGACCAACTTCTGCATCAAGAGGACGGATTTCATCCATGCCTCTGCCGTCAACTCTCTTACCTTCGTCAAGTAGCCATCTTCTTACAACAAATTTCTGAAGCTGGTAAATACATTCGTCGATAACAGCAACGTTTTCACCATTTTCATCGTCAAATTTTTCGTGAATAGAAGCAATAATAGGTTCAAGTCTTGCATCTCTGACAGTCTTATCGTTTGTATCGAGAGCAGCCTTAACATCATCTATAGCAAATTCCTTGATGGACTCAAAGAGTTCTGCAGGAACTTTCATGGATTCAAATTCAAACTTCTTCTTGCCGATTTCCTTTTGAACACCTGAAATAAATGCAACCATTTTCTGAATTTCTTTATGTCCTGCAATAATAGCATCAAGCATAACGTCTTCCGGAACTTGGTCAGCACCACATTCAATCATGCAAACTTTTTCTGCTGTACCTGCAACAGTAAGGTTGAGCTTGGACTTTTCTTTTTGTTCTGCGTTTGGGCTGAGAATGATTTCGTCGTCAACGAGTCCTACACTGATGCCTGCAATTGGTCCGTTCCATGGAATATCAGAAATGGAAAGAGCAAAGGAGGTACCGAGCATACCTGCAATTTCAGGTGAATAGTCTGGATCAACAGAGAGAACAGTCATTACTACCGAGCAGTCATTTCTCATATCCTTTGGGAACAAAGGTCTGATAGGACAGTCAACAACTCTGGAAGCAAGGATTGCCTTTTCAGAAGGTCTGCCTTCTCTCTTTAGGAAGGAGCCTGGGATCTTTCCTACAGCATAAAGTCTTTCTTCAAAGTCAACGGAAAGAGGGAAGAAGTCAATGCCCTCTCTTGGTTGTTTGGAAGCTGTTACGTTGACAAGAACAGTCGTACCGCCGTATCTTACAAGACAGGATCCATTTGAAAGTCCGCACATTTTGCCTGTTTCAAAGGAAATTTTGCTGCCTGCAAATTCGGTTTCAAATACCTTAAAATTTTCAAACATTTTAAAATCCTCCATTATAAATTGTTAGGGGAGGTTTTAGCAATAAGTCCGCAACTTAATAAAGTATCAAGCTGTCGATTCACTGCTAAACATCTCCCCCTTAATAATTACGAATACGCAAGAAGGCAGGTGAAAAGTACACCTGCCTTACACTTAAATTACTTACGAATACCGAGCTTAGCGATAATTTCTCTGTAACGATTAATATCCTTCTTAGCAAGGTAGTTGAGCAAGTTTCTTCTTTTACCGATCATCTGGAAAAGACCTCTTCTGGAGTGGTGGTCATTTTCATGTGTCTTAAGATGTTCTGTGAGTTGGTTGATTCTTGCTGTCAAAATAGCAATTTGAACTTCAGGAGAACCTGTGTCATTTTCGTGTGTTTTGTTAGCTGCGATTACAGCACTTTTTTCTTCTTTTAAAAGCATTTCATTCACCTCTTAAATTATTTACAACCAAGGGTCATAGGGCAGGGTAGGTGATCTCCCATAGAAAGGGCTTACTCCCGGCTCCAAGACAGCGGTTATATCAGTTATAAATTATATCATAGTAAAAAGCTTTTGTAAACATATTTTTTAGAAATATGCTGACTTTATGAAAAATCGACAATAAATTCCTTCTTTAAACAACGGTTATATTGTATTATATACTTATAAAGCTATTAACAAACTAAAATAGTAATTAGAAACCTTTTTAATCAAGAAAAAATTATAAAAAATAACAAATTAATCCTCTGGTTTACATAATTTAAATATATTTAAAACGCTTAGGTTTTCTACTTTTTTGCCGTATAAAGGTGGATAATGTCAAACGGAATATTTTTTTAGCTTTAACTATGGAAAAATTCATATTTATGTTATACAATAGAATAACACTAGTTTTTGGAGGTAATATTAATGAACAAAAAAATATCATTGGGAACGGCAATTTCCCTTTTGCTGATAGCTATAGCAGTTACTTTTTCTCTCACCATGGTTTATTCATCGGGAGTGTTTTCTGATAAAATGCACGATATAAAGGACAGAGAAGCTTTTTATTCAAAGCTTTCTGAGATAGATAATATAGTAAGAAGCAACGCTTTATCAGAGGTTCAGAACGAGCATCTTATGGACTGCGTTGCAGAGGGATATATAGATGGTATGAACGATATATATGCGGATTACATGACTGCGGAAGACTATCAAGCTAAAATTCAGAATAAGGAAAAGCAGATTGGCGAAATAGGAATTGAAAGTTCCATGGATGACAGCGGATATATGTATGTTGATTATGTAATAGAAAACAGTCCGGCTCATGAAGCAGGAATTGAAGCAGGGGATATAATAGTAAAAATTGATGGCGAGGAAGTAAAGTCAGAAAATTTTGAAAAATGTGAAAAAATGCTGATAAATGACCCGGGTACAGTCATAAGTCTTGTGGTAAGAAGAGAGTCAGAGGAAAAAACTTATGATATAACCAGAAGGATTCTTGAAAAGCCCAATGTTGTATCTAAAAAAATTGATAATTATGGATATATAAGAATATATACTTTTGACAATATAACTATAAATCAGTTTAATAAGGCTTTGGATGAAATGATTAATAGCAATGTTGAGGGTCTTATTTTTGACGTAAGAAACAATTCGGGCGGTACAATTCACTCTGTTTGTTCAATTCTTGACAGACTTTTGCCAGAAGGTCCGATTGTTTCTGCAACATATAAAAACGGAAATACAGAAGTGCTTAAATATAGTGATGAATTTGAAATAAATCTCCCTATGGTTGTTATTGCAAATAAAAATTCAGCAAGTGCCGCAGAGCTTTTTGTACAGGCATTAAGAGATTACAACAAAGCTAAATTTGTAGGAAATAATACCTTTGGAAAAGGACTTATGCAGACGGTTTATCAGCTTACCGACGGTTCTGCCTTAGAAATTACCGTAGCAAAGTACAATCCTCCATCTTCCGGTAATTTTGACGGAGTAGGACTTAAGCCTGATTTTGAAGTTGACCTTGACTCTTCTTTGGTAGAAATGATAGATTTTATGAATATTAACGATGATACACAGCTTAAAAAAGCAATAGATGTATTGTCAGCAGAAGTAAAGAAAGTAAATGATGAAAATTCTTCATCAAACGAAAATAAATAATCAAAGATAATTGAATAAAGCGAGGTAAAGGCATTGTTAAGATGCCTTTATTTATTTTTATAAGTGATATAAAAATTATTTTACAATATATAACGCGAAATTTTAATCTGAAAATAAAAACATTTTTTATGACTTTTTATTTATTATCAAATAAAAAACAAGTGGTAAAGCAGAAAAACTTTACAGGACCATGTGACATTTAAACATATAAGAATTTATAAATCGTGTATTTTGAATAAAAAAATAAAAAATAAATATAATATTTAAAATAAAAATAAAAGTAAAATTTTTAAAATACATGTATAAATTTATAATTACTTTTTAAAATTATGAAAAAAATAAATATTTTTATTCTCTATTTTTAATTAATTTTGATGTATAATACAAATTTATAATATAATAAATATTTATCCTTATAATTTATTGACATTCAAAAATGTACATGATATAATCTAGCGAAATTAAAACAGCGAATAAAAAGGGGAGGAATTGCAGATGATAGAAATGGAGAACTTCGGATTTGAATTTACATCTGTTTTTGTCCCCTTTTTTAAAAACACAAAACATTCACTTTTGAAGTTTGAC
>SAMEA104404097__coassemble_3275_pt1 | contig 10038 bp, 7 predicted proteins | sample SAMEA104404097__metabat2_high_PE_069 | metagenome-assembled genome bin SAMEA104404097 (sample SAMEA104404097) | Balaenoptera acutorostrata
CTATAACGCATGACAATACCCCCTCTACTGGGTGTCCAGTAAAGGGGGTACATATAATTAGCCGGTGGATATTTATTCAATTTTGAATATCAGCACATACTTCGTTTAAATCGTAAACGCCTGAAACAATGTGAATATCATGCTCAATATTGTCAAAACAGCCGTGATTTTTCTCAAGCATGGCAGCAACAGGAGCAGGCAGATTTCCATGCATTCGCTGTGAAAAACGTTTTTTGATTTGCTCTAAGTCTTCTGTAACCAAAATACGGACAGCTTTTTCAGGAAGAAGTGATATATGTTCCTGTTCGGAAATTACATATATTATATTTTCTACGTTGACAGCTTCCGTCAACTTTTTCTGAAACAGTTTTAGAGCAATAGAGTCATTTTTGCCCATACGCAAATAATCTTTTCCTGTGTATATTTCTCCACCGATTTGATTTTTCAGTTTTTCCGCAATGGTGGATTTGCCTGTGCAGTTTTCTCCGATAATTCCGATAACCATATTAACTCTCCTTTTTTAAATATATTTTTTTATTTTTTATCAATACAATTAATATTTGTTTACTTGTTATTTATACACTATATAGCACAATTTTTAGTGCAGATTGCGGGTATATTTTTAATTATATGTTTTAAATATTAAGATCAAGTATAGATTTTTCTTTTGCTAAATACAAAATATTAATTTAATCAGACATACATATTATAACATTTTATATGCTTAAAAACAAATAAAAAACAGTGCCGAACTCCGAAGAGCTCAGCACTGTGCTGGTGGTGCGGGTAACAGGACTTGAACCTGCACAGCCTTGCGACCATTAGAACCTGAATCTAACGCGTCTGCCTATTCCGCCATACCCGCATATTAATGTATAATACTTAACAAGCGGTATTATACATCAAAGGTATATTTTTGTCAAGGAAATTAATCCAGTATATAGATGTCTACATTTTGTCTGCCGTTTAAGCAGGATTCAAGATATGTTTCGTAGAAAAGATCAACATCAATAACATCATCAAGCAAACCTATGCCTGTATCTGCAGCAATTGCATAGCCGTAAACAAAGCTTCCATCAGGGGAAGTGATATACATATGAGTTCCATATGGAATTTCCTCCGGGTCGGTAGCAACATATCCATAGAAAAGTCTCATACCGCTGGCACCTCTTGCTCTGCCACCGGCACTGTATCCTGTAGCAACTTGATTGTGAAGTACCTTTGTATAATTTTCAGGTATTCCGTTTTCATCTAAGGTATAGCCAAAATCCAAATCAGATATTGGTGTACCGCTTTTTCCAATTAAAATAATTTCATCTTTTGGATTTTTAATAATTGATTCGTCGATGATTTCCTCTGAAGAAATTTCACCATCAGTATACTCTCGTTTGTAAATATACTGTTTTTCTCCGTCCATGCCTTTTTTCAAAACTCTTGTCTTATTATTTTTAAGAAGGCAGGTTTCTTTGTAAACAACATTGTGTGGAATAACTTCGGTTTCAACAAATTCATCACTGCTGATGCGTGTTATTTCAATACGGTCATCCGGAGAGAGAGTTTTGTTTATAGGTAAATTTATCAGATCTTTTTCGCCGAGTTCAATGTCATTTTGAAAAAGAATATCTTCTACTGTGCCGTCTGTAATCATGAGAGGTATTTCCTGTTTGTCAACACTTATTGTTACGGGAAAAGCTCTGGTAATATTGATATATGCAATTTTTTCATCCAGTCCTGATGAGTCTATGACATCAAAATAATTAGTAGATATGCCTTCCTCTGAAAGAATAGAATTGGTGTCGTGTTTAGTGGTGAATTGTAAGATAGTTTCGTTGTTGTCTCTGATGTATACTGCTTTTGTCATATCTGTGAGTTTGTAAATACAGAACGCCATTGAAAAAGCAAGGAAAGTGGCGGCCACCTGACGCTTGCAGAAAAACTCAGATATTCGATGTAATAAATTACTCATAATGATCCTCCAAATAGTAATAAAAACGCATAGAATGCTGTTTACATTGCTATTATTACTCATTAATTAGCCATTATATTCATATCAATTCATATGTCAAATAAAAATAAAAATTCAAAATACGCTTAAATAACACAATTTTTGGAGATATTTGTTGATTTAATTATATACATAACAGAATTATAAATAAAAAATAATGAAAAAAATATACAGAATTAACAAAATTGACAGTTTTAAAAAATCATGTGCATTTTAACATAAATAATCCACATTTTTTTGCACTATTTGAGCTTTATCCACAATAAAATACAGTATTTTACAGTTTTATCTATACTGTGAGAATTCCGTTTTCATTTTCTACCAAAATTAGTATCTGTTCTTCGGCACCATTGTCCTGATTTATATACACAAGAACCGTATTTCCGTTTTTTGCTTTTGTTTTAAATTCATATACAGGGATTTCTTTTTTACCCGATGTGGGGATAATAGCATTTTTAGCAGAAATTATTTTAAGTTTAGGACTTACGCTTTTTGAGGCTTGTTCTTTGGATATTAAAGGTGATGGGATATTTCTTGAGTGATGATTCATGATATATCCTCTACTGTCAAAACCCGTGATTTTACCGTTTTCCATATTTACACTAACCTTGATTAAATCCGTATAGCAGGTTATGCCGTTTAAATCAAATGCAAAATTTATGGTACATATATTATTTTTAACTTCGTAATAACTGTTTTTCATAGAGGTTATACCCAGATTTTTCAAATATTTTTGTGCGTTTTTCATAGCATCAGATATAGAAATTTTAGTCTCCAATGGAAAATCTTCCTTTATCATATATATGATATAGCCACCGTTTTTACTTACAGCCACACTTGTACTTTGATTATTAAAGCAGTACGAGGGTATTTTTGAATTAGCTATTTGTGTAAACTCAAGTTCATTAGGGGAACATTCTGCGGCTGCAGAAGCTATAGCTTTGGCATGCTCTTGACTTATTTGGGGTTTATCCAATGTTAATGCAGGAGTTTTTTTCATTATATGGTCAGAAAATGGCCCGTCATATATCAGAGATGGATAACTTACAAAAGAATTTTCCATTTCATTTAGCTGACTTCCCATCATATTTTCATCAGAAGAACGAGCTTTATTTTCACCATGCTCTATCCCCAATGTGTAGAAATCCTTTGATGAAATATTACCGTTGGCAATGTTTTCGGCTAACTTATAAATTTTACTTTGAAGATTTTGGGTAGATTGTTTTAATTTTTCCAAATTTTTATATTCTTTGTCGGTTATTCTTTCGCCATGTTCCAGTTTATTAGCTAAAGAAGCAGTATAGTTGCCGGTTTGAGATAAAAGTTTGTTTATTTGTCCTAAGTCAAGCTTACCGGTGGGAATTGCCGAGAGGGAATTTTTTGCGGAGGAACTGTCCCTTTGCAAATGGGCTGACAAAATCTGCATTTGTCCTGAGGTACCCACATATTGAATTTTTTCCAATGTATTTGATATATCCGTCAGATACTCAGAAAGCTCGGCAATTGAACGCATATACGAAGTTTCCAATGCTATTTCTGCTTTGTGAACTTTTTGGGATTCAAAATAAAGAGATATTCCCAAAATAATGGACAGCATTAAAAATACTGCTGATAAAATATACGGTATAACAGAATATTTCTTTTCCATAAAATTTCTCCTTTTTTAATTTTAAGTATGTTAAAACTATTTAGCAGTTATATTTTGGGCATAAAACTAAAAAATATGTAAAAAACCAATATATTAAATTGCAACATTATTAAAAATAGTTTATAATAGAAAAATAACAAAATCAGAATGGGAGTTTTTATATTGAAAGAAATATATCTGGATAATAGCGCCACCACTAAAGTGGATAATGAAGTGGCAGAGCTTGCTTATAAAATTATGACAGAAAACTACGGAAATCCTTCTTCACTTCATGAAAAAGGACTTGCCGCTCAGATTGCTTTAGAAAAAGCAAGAAAACAAATTTCAGATGGGCTTCATTGCGATTCAGAATGTATTTATTTTACATCCGGTGGTACAGAAGCTAACAATACAGCAATACTCGGAAGTGCCGATGCTAAAAAACGCAGAGGAAATAAGGTGATTACCACTGCTTTTGAGCATTCCTCTGTTTTGGCATCTTTTAATGAGCTCGAAAAAAGAGGTTTTGAAACCGTTTATATAAAGCCTGACGAAAAAGGTAAAATATCCGCCGAGGATATCATTGATGCAGTTGATGACAATACGGTATTAGTTAGTTTTATGCTGATAAATAACGAGGTAGGAACAGTTTTGCCTGCAAAAGAAATTATAAAAGGCATAAGAAGAAAAAATTCCAATGTACTTATTCACTGTGATGCTGTACAGGCTTTTGGAAAAATTGAAATAAACGTAAAAAAATTAGATATGGATTTGCTGTCTATAAGTTCCCACAAAATACACGGACCTAAGGGAGTTGGTGCATTATATATAAAGAAGGGGATAAAAATAACCCCTTTAATTTTTGGAGGAGAACAGCAGCAACATGTTCGTCCTGGAACTGAAAATGTACCTGCTATTTGTGCTTTTGGATTGGCAGCTGAAAAGGCCTGTGCAGAAATAAAAAATGGCTATGAACATCTAAGGGAAGTATGCGATTATTTTGATAAAGAAGTATCTAAAAGAAAAGAGATCATACAAAATAATTGCGAAGATGCATCTGTATATATAAGAAATATTTCTGTAATGGGTTATAGAAGTGAAATACTTCTTCATGCACTAGAAGCCAAGGATATATATGTTTCAGGTGGTTCTGCCTGTGCCAAGGGAGGAAAGAGCCATGTGCTTTCTTCAATGGGACTCAGCCATGAAAGAATTGATTCAGCTTTAAGAGTGAGCTTTTGCAAGCAAAGTACAAAGGAAGAAGTTGCAGAATTCTTTGAAGCTCTTGATAAAATAAGAGAAAAAATAATAAGAGTAAAATAAACAGGAGAGAAAAATGAAAGAAATTATACTTATCAAAGATGGAGAAATAGCTCTTAAGGGACTTAATCGCTCAACTTTTGAGGAGATTCTCATCAAAAATATAAAGAGAAGACTTGCAGGCCTCGGAAAATTCAAATGCTATAAGGCTCAATCTACTATATATATAGAGCCTTTGGAAGAATGCGATATGGAGGAAGTCGAAGAGGCTGTAGGTAAGATTTACGGTATAGCTGCTTATACAAGAGCATGCACTGCGGAAAAGGATTGGAATGATATTGCGACAAAAGCACCGGAATATCTTGAAGAAATTTTGGAGAATGCCAAAACTTTTAAAGTAGAAGCAAAAAGAAGTGATAAACGTTTCCCAATGAAATCTCCTGAAATTTGTATGGAGATGGGCGGTTTACTTTTGGAAAAATTCCCACATCTTTCTGTTGACGTACATAATCCTGATGTTACTGTAATGGTGGAAATAAGAGATTTTGCCGCATATATTCATGCAGCTCAAATTGAAGGAGCAGGAGGTATACCTGTAGGTTCAGGCGGAAAGGCAGCACTACTTACTTCAGGTGGTATAGACAGCCCTGTTGCGGGTTGTCTTATGGCAAAGAGAGGATTGGAAATTTGTGCTGTTCACTTTGCAAGCCCTCCATACACAAGCGAAAGAGCAAAGCTCAAAGTAGTTACACTCTGCGAAAAAATGAGTGCATACTGCGGAAAAATGAAGCTTATTGTAGTTCCGTTTACTGAAATTCAGGAAAGCATAAGAGAAAAATGCCCTGAGGAATATTTCACCATAATTATGAGAAGATATATGATGAAGATAGCTGAAAAAATTGCTGAAAATTATAAATGCGGAGCACTTATTACCGGAGAAAGCTTGGGACAGGTAGCAAGCCAAACTTTGGGAGCACTGGCTTGTACAGATGTTGCGTGTGAGATGCCGGTACTTCGTCCTCTTATAGGAATGGATAAAAGAGAAATTATAGAAATTGCAAGAAAACTTGATACTTTTGACACTTCTATATTGCCATATGAGGATTGCTGTACCGTATTTACACCAAGACATCCTAAAACAAGACCTCATTTAGAAGACATTCTTAAAGCAGAAGAGGCCTTTGATGCTACTGAAATGATGGAAAGAGCCGTAAACGGTGTGGAAATTATAAACATTGGTTAAAATATTATAAGGAGGAGTAAAAGCTTGACTAAAGCCTTAATTATAAATTTAAACAATGAGATTGACCAGCTGAATGAAAATGATAAATTTATAAACTCCGCAAGAAAGCAGTTTGATTTTTTGAATATTGAGCTTATAGATATAAAAGATATGAGCTATATTCCTGAATTGCTGGGAGAAAATCTTGAACCATTTTTTACAGAAGCCGATATTGTAATTACTGTTGGGGGCTTGGGAATAGAACCGACAGATTTGGTAAAAAAACAGATATCTGAACAATTTGGAGTTCCCCTTGTCTTTCATCAAAAAACATTTGAATGTTTGAAAGAACAATACCCATATAAGCTGGATAAACGTTTAGACGATGCCGCTTGCTATCCAAAAGGCTCCCTTATTTTTAAGGGAAAATTGAATTTTGGATTTTCACTGGAAAAAGAAGAAAAAACTCTTATATGTCTTCCGCATGATGAATTGGATTTGAATGAAATTTTCTTCGGCAGCGTGCTTAACTATATTTCTGACAAATATGAAAAGAATTTTATAACTGCGGAAAAAGAAATTTGTTTTAAAGATGAAGAAGAAGTAAATAAAATTGCTTTAAATGCAGGAAGTAATATTTGTGTTAGTTTCTATAAATCCGAAAAAGGTTTTATATTGGTAACAACAGGAAATCAGAAGGATGTAGATGAATTTTTATCATCGGATTTTTCAACATGCCAACAGGAACAGCCAATATTTAATATTCCCTGTATAGAAGAGCCATGTCAAGAAAAAACATTAATTGAAGAAGAGTCTGTTTTTACTGAAAAGAAAAATAAAAAACCGTGGCTTATAATTTTGTTTGTGATTTTTGTAATTATAGCAATTGCATCCGGACTATATCTTTTCTATAATAGTTATCAGGAAAAACAGAGCATAAAAAATAACCAAGAAGTTCAGCAAATGATGAGCTCGGGGGAAGAAACAGAGGAAGAAAGCAGTTTATCCGAGGAAATATCAGATGAAATAATTGAAGAAAGTGATGAATTATCAGAAAGCTCGGAAGAAAGCATGGTATTAAACGAAAATATTTCTCCTAAGTTCAGAGAGCTTTATGCAAAAAATGAAGATATTGTCGGTTGGATTAAGATTGATGGTACTAATATCAATTATCCTGTTATGCAAAGCGATGACAACGAATATTATCTTAATAAAAATTTTAACAGAAAAGATGATAAATACGGTGTTCCTTTTGCTGATTACAGAAATGATTTGGAAAATATCGGTCAAAACACGGTGATATATTCTCACAATGTCAAGGATGATCAGATGTTTGGGGAACTTACAGGATATAGAAATCTTGATTTCTATAAAAAGCATCCTGTTATAAATTTTGACACTATATACGGCGAAGGAAAATATAAAGTTATAGCGGGATTTATAACCAATACAATACCTGAACATGGGGAAATCTTTGATTATACTGAAAGACTTACCTTTGAAAATCAAAATGAATTTTTGGACTTTGCAGAGGAGCTTACAGACAGAAGCTTTATAAATATGCCCGTTGATATAATGGAAAATGATGAAATACTGATTTTATCAACCTGTACTTATGAATTTACTGCCGCAAGATTTGTAGTTGCCGCAAGAAAAATAAGAGCAGGTGAAGATGAAAGCATCGATGTAAGCAAAGCAGAATTAAACGAAGAACCAATAATGCCGGATGTATGGTATGAGCTTTTTGGAAGAAAAAAATCATCATTAGATGTAAATGTGGAAATTCCTTCTTCATCAAAGGTATCTTTTGAAACAAGCTCATCTTCTCAAGAATCATCAGAAGAACGAGAAGAAGTACCTGCAGAAATACCTGAAACAAGTCTGTCATCTTCTCAAGTGGAAGCTGATATAAAAGATGAATTTCAAGATTCTTCAGAGGAAGAAAGCAAAGATAATTCTTCGAGTAAGAAATCTGAGAGTTCTTCTTCCAACGCTGAAAGCCATTCAAATAAAACAGTTATAATTTCATCTTCTAATAAACGCAGCTATGAAGAAAAAAGCGATTTGGAAGATGATGAAGATGCCAAGGACAGTGGACAAATTTTCGATGAAAAATTAAAAGCAAACATTAACGGCAAAATTACCAAGGTAAATGCCTATGATTTAGTTTGCAGTATAGTTGAAAACGAAACCAGGGGAAATATGCATCCTGAGGCATTAAAAGCACAGAGTGTAGCCACATATACTTATCTCAAGTATTCAAATCAAAAGGGGATATATCCAGTAGTTTCTGTAAAAAGCAGTATAAGTAGCCCTGTAAAAAAGGCTGTAAAAGCTGTATTGGGTGAAACCATAAAATATAAAGGACAACTGATAAATGCAGTTTATCACTCAACTTCCTGTGGTAATACAGCCGCATCAAAATATGTTTGGGGAACGAACCTGCCTTATCTTGTTTCCGTAGAAAGTCCATGGGACGAGGAATCACCTTATTACAAGAATACATGCAAAATTTCGGAAGAGGATTTTGCAGACAGGGCTTTAAGTGTTTATGGAATAGATCTTTATGAGGAAGGACTTGAGCCTGAGGATTGGATATATATAGACGAAAGCTGTCTTGATCCGGGCGGATATATAGGATTAATAGAAATAGGCGGACATAGGAAATCCTGCGGTGGAAAAATACCCAAGGGGACGGAAATAAACGGAAGAAATTTCAGAGAGAAGCTTATGAATTTCAGCTTGAAATCATCTTGCTTTGATGTGGAATATAGAAACGGATATTTTGTATTTACAACCTATGGATATGGTCACGGAGTGGGCATGAGTCAGTGGGGAGCTCAAGGTATGGCTAAGGAAGGATACAGTTATGAAGAAATCCTTGAACACTATTACACCGGAGCTAAAGTACACAAATAACATAATTAAAGAGGGCATGAAAATCATGCTCTCTTTTTAAAAAAGAAAATAAAATTTGAGCTTTATTTTTATAAAAGGCAAAACAGGGATAAAACAAGTCGGTAAAATGCTTTAAGGTAATATTTTAACAAAATTTTTAAAAACATATTTTAGCTAAAATTCACACAGATATAGCATAAACATAGTAAAAATGCACATATGAAAGGTATCCATGGTACAGCTAACTAACACAAAGCATGAATTTACATTAAGAGGGTAAAAATCTATTGACGGGACAAGGCATATATGATATACTGGAAATACCTCTAAAAGGGTTATTTTTTTATGTCCAAAATAAACAACAAAAGTCGCCTTTACAACGAGGGAGGCAAAAAAATCCGTCAACCAGGAGGTGCCGAAATGAGGGTTAAAATCACATTGGCTTGTACAGAATGCAAGCAACGTAATTACAACACAAAGAAGAATAAGAAGAACAATCCTGACAGGCTGGAAATGAACAAATATTGTAAGTTCTGCAGGAAACACACTCTTCACAGAGAAACCAAGTAAGTCGAAAGGTGGGGGAACGTATGTCAAATCAGAAAGAGGGCAATAAAAAGCGCCCCGGTTTTATTTCAAGAATTGGCCGTTTCTTTAAAGATTTGCAAGGTGAAGCAAAGAAGGTAGTTTGGCCATCTAAAAAGCAGGTCATCAACAACACATGGGTTGTTATTGTTACCGTCTGCATAGCAGGTTTGGCTATCGGAGGAGTGGATATTATCCTTTCCAACATTGTGAATCTGCTCTTCAGGGGCGCTTAGCAAATAAAAAGTAAAGCGCGGAGGAATTTAAAGATGTCTGATACTGCAAAATGGTATGTTATACACACTTATTCCGGTTACGAGAATAAAGTGGCTACTAGCATTCTTAATGCGGTTGAAAACCGCAAACTTCAAGATCTTTTCAGTGAGGTAAAAGTACCTACTGAAATGGTTACCGAAATTAAGGACAACAAAAAAAAAGAAG
>SAMEA104404097__coassemble_3681_pt1 | contig 9150 bp, 10 predicted proteins | sample SAMEA104404097__metabat2_high_PE_069 | metagenome-assembled genome bin SAMEA104404097 (sample SAMEA104404097) | Balaenoptera acutorostrata
GCTCCACTGACAATTTCATTGATTTCCTGTGTTATAGCAGATTGTCTTGCTCTATTAAATTTGAGATTGAGATCTTCTATAATTTCCTCAGCACTATCTGTAGCATTTTCCATGGCTGTACGTCTTGCACCCTGCTCGGAAGCATAAGATTCAGCCACAGCTCCATAGATAAGTCCGCCTATGTACTGAGGCACTATCATTTCAAATACAGATTCTACCGAAGGCTCAAACTCAACCGCTTCGCTGGATAGGTTAAGCTCCATTTCATCAGCCAAGTCCTTGCTGAATGAAAGCGGAAGTATAACTTTATCTTTAGGATTTTGACTTAAAACAGAAATAAATTCTGTATAAACTATATGAAGCTGATCAATGGTTTTGTTTTTATAAAGATCAGAAACCATTTCTGCAATTTCATAAGTTTCATCAAGACCCAGTTCCTCAACGGTTTCAAATCCTGTATTATATACTTCATAGCCTCGTTTTGAAAAGAATTCTCCGACTTTTTTACCTATCGGAATAATGAGGACATCTTTACCCTGAGCTAAGGACAAAGCATGTTTAAGTATATTGGAGTTATATCCCCCTGCAAGTCCTCTGTCTCCCGCAACCACGATGAGACCGATTTTTCCCGAAAGATTTTGTTCCTTTGTATAAACAGAGGAGAAATCTTTATTGGAAAGAGCGATTTCAACAATGGTCTTGTAGAGAATGTTGAAGAAAGGTCTGGCTGTTTCAGCTCTTTCCTTAGCCTTTCTTAATTTAGAGGAAGCAACAAGCTCCATGGCTTTTGTAATCTGCATGGTGCTTTCAACGCTCTTTATGCGGCGTCTGATGGTTTTCATATCAGCTCCTGCCATATATGAACAATCTCCTTCCTCTTTATATTACTTTACAAACATTTTTTTGAATTCTTCCAAAGCACTTACAAGAGCTTGTTCGTTTTCCTTAGACAAAACTGTACTTTCTCTTATATCTGCTTTAATTTCAGGATGATTTGCAGCCATATACTTAATCATTTCTTTTTCAAATCTTGAAATATCTTCAGTAGGTATATCTGTAAGCATATTCTTTGTAACAGCGTACAAAATCATAACCTGATCTTCAACATCAAGAGGAGAAGATTTACCTTGTTTCAAAACTTCAACAACTCTTTCACCTTGTGCCAGTTTTGTCTTTGTATCTTCATCAAGATCAGATCCGAATTGTGAGAATGATTTAAGTTCCATATACTGTGAATATGTGAGTTTAAGGCTTCCTGCAACCTTCTTCATAGCTTTAAGCTGAGCATTGCCTCCTACACGGGAAACAGATATACCTGGGTTAACAGCAGGTCTTACACCTGAGTTAAAGAGTTCGGATTCAAGGAATATCTGTCCATCTGTAATAGAAATAACGTTTGTAGGAATATATGCGGAAACGTCCCCTGCCTGTGTTTCGATAATAGGAAGTGCAGTAATTGAGCCACCACCTAATTCATCGGAAAGCTTAGCAGCTCTTTCAAGAAGTCTGGAGTGAATATAGAATACATCTCCTGGGTAAGCTTCACGTCCCGGTGGACGTTTAAGAAGCAAAGAAAGTGCACGATAAGCCACAGCATGCTTGCTCAAGTCATCATAAACTATGAGAACATCCTTGCCTTGATGCATAAAGTATTCAGCCATTGTAGCTCCGGAATAAGGTGCTATATACTGAAGCGGGGAAAGTTCGGAAGCAGTAGCGGAAACGACTATAGAGTATTCCATTGCACCGCTTGTTTCCAGTTCATTTACAATTCTTGAAACTGTAGAACGTTTTTGACCGATTGCAACATAAATACAAATTACGTTTTTGCCTTTTTGGTTAATAATTGTGTCAACAGCGATTGTTGTTTTACCTGTCTGTCTGTCTCCGATAATAAGTTCACGCTGTCCCTTACCGATAGGAATCATGGCATCAATAGCCTTAATACCTGTTTGAAGTGGCTGGTGAACGGATTTTCTTTCAATGATTCCAGGGGCATTTGATTCGATGGGGCGGTAATCAACGGCTTCAATATTGCCTTTACCGTCTATAGGCTGTCCCAGTGCGTTTACAACTCTTCCGAGAAGATCTTCGCCAACCGGAACGGATACAACTTTGCCTGTACGCTTAACGGTATCTCCCTCTTTTATTTTGGAGTCATCACCAAGCATAACAGCACCTACGCTGTCTTCGTCAAGGTTAAGCGCCATGGCATAAACTTCACCCGGGAATTCCAAAAGTTCGCCGGCCATACATTTTTCAAGACCGTGAATTCTCGAAATACCATCGCCTATCTCTACAACCGTGCCCACGTCATTAAGTTCAATTTTGTTGTGGTAATTTTTTATTTGTTCCTTAATAATACCACTGATTTCTTCAGGACGCAATTGCATGGTTTCACCAACTTTCCTAAGCATTTTGAGCGTTAAGAGAGGACTTTAGTCTATCAAGTCTTCCTTTAACAGAGCTGTCGAACTGGTTGTCGTCCATCTTAAGAACAACTCCTCCCAAAATTTTGGGATCTACTTGATTTTCAAGCAGAATTCGGCTGCCCGTAATCTCAGTCAGCTTATTAATTAATTTTGTTTTGAGGTTTTCCGAAAGCGGAACGGCAGTAATTGCCAAAGCCTCTTTTATGTTGTTTTCTTTGTTATAAATCTTTGTGTAATAAGAAGCAATCTCATAAAAATATGATATTCTACACTTTTCACAAAGAATTTTCAAAAAATTAAGCATATAAATATTGATTTTATTTTCAAAAATTTTATCAAGCATTTCTATCTTTTCTTCTTTTGAAACTGTTGGTATATTTAAAAGCTTGAAAAAATCTTCGTTTTCGGTGAATATTGTTTTAAGAGCTTTTAACTCTTCCAATATTTCATCGGTTATTTTAAATTCCTTAGCCACTTCAAAAAGAGAAATGGCATATCTTTGAGCTATTATTCCTTCCATGACGTATCACCTACACCATCTATGAACTGCTCGATAAGCTTTTCATGGTCGCTTGCATTTAGGTCTTTTTCAACCACTTTTTCTGCAATCATAACAGCCATTTCTGAAATTTCTCCCTTAACGTCACTCAATACTTTTTTATGTTCCTGCTGCATATCTTTTTCTGCCTTGGCAATTATAGATGCGGATTTATCATGAGCTTCGTTAATAATCTCATCGGAAAATGTTTGAGCACGTTTTTGAGCTTCGGTAACAATAGTGTTAGCTTCTTCTCTGGCTGCTGCCATGTGCTTTTCATATTCGGTTTTTAGGTTTTCAGCCTGAATTTTGGTGTTTGCGGCATCTTCATAAATGTCGTCAATTTCCTTTTGCCTTGAATCAATCATTTTTTTAACCGGCTTAAAGAAGAATTTCTTCATAAGCATAAAAAGAATAAAAGTATTACAGAGCATGAAAACCGTGGTCCAGTCAATCGAGAGGAACGATGCATATGTATCATTCACCTGAATATTCCTCCTTTCATAAACCTTGAATCAGGGATTAACTATTAAAGTCTGCCTATGAATGGGTTTACAAACAGAAGAATCATAGCTACAACCAAGCCGTAAATACCTGTTGATTCGGCAACAGCACAGCCCAAAAGCATTGTTCTTGTGATGTCGGATTGAGCTTCAGGCTGACGTCCTACGGATTCTGCTGCACGTCCTGCTGCATATCCCTGTCCTATACCGGGGCCGATACCTGCGATCATTGCAAGTCCTGCACCGATTGCGGAACATCCCAAAACTATTGCTCTTGCGAGTAAATTACTGTCCATCATTTTTGTTTCCTCCTAAAAATATTTTTGTTAAAACTTTTGACAAATTTAAAAAATTATTCAAAATTATTGGATATAAATACCATGGTTAGCATACAGAAAATGAATGCCTGGAGACCGGAAGTAAATACATCAAAATAAATTGACAAAATGGCAGGCAAACCAAGCTGCAGAATAGGAATTTGTAAACCGCCGAATATTATTGATGTCAATGCTGCCAAACCACCGTAAAGCAGTGTTGTTATAACAAGGCCGGCTGCAATGTTTCCGTAATGACGGAAACTCAGTGAAATTGGGTTAGCTATTTCTCCTACTACATTTAGGGGCATTAAAAGAGGCATAGGCTCGATAAATGCATGAAGCCAACCGCCGACTCCCTTATTTTTGATTCCTTGATATTGAACAAGAAAGAAGGTAATAAGTGCCCAAGCCAATGTGGTATTATAATCCGCTGTAGGGGCTCTTAATCCAAACATACTACTCAAGCTGGAAAGGAGCGAAAATACAAACAATGTTCCTATATATGGCGCAAAACTCCTGCCTTTCTTTCCCATAGTTTGATCTACAAGGTCATAAAGCATTGTTACAAGTTTTTCTGCAACAATTTGCCTTTTAGTAGGATTCTTTTTCTTTAAATCATGGGCAAGCCAAAGTGCAGTAAAAAAGATTATAGCCATTATAATCCACGCATTGATAACTGTCTCTGTAACGGGAATACCACCTAGAATCGGTATTTTGAAAATTATCTTAGGTCCATTTATATTTATACCATTCACGATTTTTCCTCCTTTCTAAATATTTCGCTGAAATAAATTGTTAATTTCGGAAATATCAATGGAATTATTATTCCGAAATAATTTATATAATCGACTGCAAAGCCGATAAATATAACAAGTCCTGTTAAGAGAAGTCTTAAAAAATATTGAGAAGTCATATAGCCTTGAGCTTTGTGAGGCGGCATATCAAAAGATTTTTTAATGGAATTTCCCATGCTGTAAAAATTATATACAGCATAGCTACTGCCCAAAAGAAAGCCCAAAATCATTGGTATATTAAACTGACCGACAAAAATACAGATTATAAGTGAACATACAGTTAAAATCGCAGTTCCTTTTATAACCTTTTTTGTTTCTGCTGCTATAACTTCAGCACTATTCATTTTTTTCCTCCTCTTCGCTCTTTTTAGCTTCTTTAAAAATATAGGAAAATATAGAAACGGATGAATAAAAAGCTGAAATAAGTCCTATTATTATTGCAATAAAAACAACCCAATCCCCTAATCCGAACTTATTTCTTATCCATATTCCACAAAAAATACATAATAAAATAGGCGTTATTACTGAAAATCCAAATTGTGTTAAGAAAGAAATATGTTTAATTGTATTAAATGTTTTATTAACATTAGACAAAATAACTTACACTCCCAACCACAAATTTTACTCTATTAGTATTATACTACATTTTATATATGGATTGCAACAATTTAAAATATATAATAAAATCATTAATAATATATTTCTATATTCTTTCCAAAAAGTAAAATGCTATTGACACAGCTAATAAGTCAGCACAACCTCCTGGACTTATCTTCATTGACTTACAAAAATTATCCAGTTTTATTATCTTATTTTTACCTTCTTTTTTATAGGCTCCACCGCATAAAATACATTCCTTTGCTCTTTCTTGTATTTCCTTCATTAAATAAATATCAGAGCGATATAAAATATTTGTATCCTCCACATTTGCAATGAGATTTAAAAGAGTATTTACAAGCACTTCCTCTTTTTTAAAATTCGGATTGTCCATTTTTCTTATTTCTGAAAGAGAAAACTTCCTTATGGATTCAAAACCCGACATAACTTCTCCTCGTATACCTTTATATCCGTATTTCAAATAAAGTTTTTCACCATGGGATAAATGTTCTTTCTTATCTAAATTTTCAAAATCTTTCATAACGTCTGAAACTGTTATTGACGAATATTCACAAAGCTTTTCTATATCTATTTTTCCATATTTTTTATAGCAAAACGCACTGCATGCAGCTATTACACTCATGGAAAATACCGCACCTTTGTGTGTATTTACACCTTTAGTAGCAACAAACATTTCTTTTTCACATTCAATTCCCAGAGGCCTTATAAGCCAAAGACTCTCATTGGAAATCTCTTCCCAATCGTATCCTATCAGTGCAATCTTTTCAAAATATCTTCCTATGGCACATACGCTGTCTATAAAAGTAAATATATCCATATCCTCATGAGAACCATTGTCATATCTATCCACAAGTCCCGGTTTTACAGCACATGTTACCTCATAAAGAAGTGCTCTTGATATAGAATACCCAATTTTTTCACAAATAGTTTTTTTATCCATATATTCCTCTTAATTTACAAAGAAAATTTTTATCTTTCTATTCCGTCCCTGGAAGTTAAACCCTTATCCTTGTAATAATGCTTTATTTCACGTACTTCACTGACTAAATCAGCCATTTTTATAATCTCATAAGGTGCACCTATACCTGTAAATACCAATTCACAATTTTCAGGTCTGTTTTCCGCAATTCTACGCATTTCTTCTACAGGAAGTACTTTTATCAAATACGCAACATTAATTTCATCGGCGATGACCACATCGTATTCTCCGCTGTTCATAGCTTTTATTATCTTTTCTGCACCCATTATCGCATATTCAGTATCCTTTTTCTCATATTCTCTGTCTATAAGACAACCATTTCCTGTTCCGTAAAGCTCTACAGTTATATTAGGAATTTTTCGTAAAATTTTAATTTCGCTGTATTCCATATCCTTTATAAATTGTCCTATATACACTCTTAAACCTGCTCCTGCCGCTCTTACAGCAAGTCCTATTGCCGCAGTTGTTTTTCCTTTTCCGTTTCCTGTATATATCTGAAATTGACCGTTTTTCATATTTTTCACCTATTTTCTCATTATATATTTTAAAAAAGTGTGATATAAAAGATTATACCACACTTTTCAAATTATTTTTAAGTTTTAAAATTTTTAGTCAAGATAATCCTTAAGTTTCTTTGAACGACTTGGATGGCGGAGTTTTCTCAAAGCTTTTGCCTCTATTTGACGTATACGTTCACGAGTTACGTTAAATTCTTTTCCAACTTCTTCAAGAGTTCTGCTTCTTCCGTCCTCAAGACCAAATCTGAGCTTGAGAACTTTTTCTTCTCTTGGTGTCAAAGTGGAAAGAACCTCTTCAAGCTGTTCTCTTAAAAGAGTATGGGAAGCTGCATCTGCCGGAGCAGGAGCTTTTTCATCTTCGATAAAGTCTCCAAGATGGCTATCCTCTTCTTCACCTATAGGTGTTTCGAGTGATACAGGCTCCTGAGCAACTCTCATAATTTCTCTTACTTTATCTACGGGCATATTGATTTCCTTTGCAATATCCTCTGCAGACGGATCATGACCATTTTTATGGAGAAGCTGAGAGCTTGCTTTCTTGACTCTGTTTATTGTTTCAACCATGTGTACAGGAATACGTATTGTTCTTGCCTGATCAGCAATCGCTCTTGTAATAGCTTGTCTTATCCACCATGTTGCATAGGTTGAAAACTTAAATCCCTTTGTATAGTCAAACTTTTCAACTGCCTTTATAAGTCCCAGGTTTCCTTCTTGAATAAGATCAAGAAAATGCATTCCTCTGCCAACATATTTTTTTGCAATGCTGACAACAAGACGAAGGTTAGATTCAACAAGTTTCTTTCTTGCTTCAACGTCTCCGTCCATCATCTTTATAGCGTAGTTTATTTCTTCCTCAGGAGAGAGAAGTGGAATCTTTCCTATATCCTTTAGATAAACCTTAACAGGGTCATCGATAGTCATCATATCGGCGGCTAGATCTGCCTCAAGCTTCTTGTCGCTGCCTGACATATCATCTTTGTAATCCTCATTGGAGGAATCGTCAATAATCTTAATATTATTAAATGTAAGCAGATTAGTAAGCTTGTCCAAATCATCAAATTTTGAGTTATCTCCACCAAGATAATTCTCAATTTCATTGGTAGTAAGACAGCCCTTTTGTTTACCCATCTCCACCAAATCACGCATGGACATTTTTTCTTCGTTAGTTGCCACAGTACATTCCTCCTATTTACGGTTCTTTTGTATTTGATTAAGCAGTTCTTCGGGCGATTTTTCCAAAATTGCCTTCGGATCATTAAGGGGGTCAAAGCTTTTTATAGTAGCTATACTTTCCTTAGCCATAAGAAAATCATCGTTTGAACGTGAAATTCTTGAAAGGCTATAGCTTAGCCTAGACATTTGTTCATCTGTTAAAATAGCGCTTAAATGGTTTAAATCCGAATTTTTTCCTTCGCTAAGTCTTAAATAAATGATTTTATATATTTCTCTGTTAGCCTCTGTTATAAAATCCTCCGGTGCCGGCAGGGATAATTTTTTGGAGAAATCCTGGTGTTTTATAAGTACACTTATAATGGTTTCCTCAGCCATAGCATACTTTATATTTTTGCTTCTCTGAATATCTTTACCTGAACCGGGCAAAGATTCCGTAAACATCTTTATATCGTTATTTTCATTTTTCTTTTGTCGGTTAAGATTTTGTTTTTGTACAGCAAAAATCTGTTCCTCCAAAGCATTTTTATCAATACCCAGAGTTTGTGATATCTGAGATACATATATGTCTCTTTCCACAGGTCCAACTCTGACTATATATCGACAAAAGTCTTTTAAAAATCCAAGTTTTCCATCATTGGTGTTTAAATCATATTTTGATGCCATATTTTGAATGGCATAGTCGATGGAATTTTCACTGGAATCAACCAGTATCTTAAATTTACCTGCCCCGTTTTTATGTATAAATTCGTCGGGGTCCTTGGCTCCCGGCATTCTTATAACTTTAACTTTTATATTAGTTTCTTCAAATATTCCAATAGCCTTTTTTGTGGCTTTCTGTCCTGCTTCATCCGAGTCATAGCATATGGCAACTTCATCTTTATATGTATTTATAAGTCTGGCCTGCTGTGCTGTCAAAGCAGTTCCCAATGTAGCCACTGCATTATCAAATCCAGCCTGATGCAAAGCAATTACGTCCATATATCCTTCTGCAAGAATAAACTTAGAACTTTTACTTGATTTTGCAAGATTAAGACCAAAAAGATTTAAGCTTTTCTTAAATACAGGTGTATCTCCCGAGTTTAAATATTTAGGTCCGTTTCCTTTAAGCACTCTGCCACCAAAAGCAATTACATTTCCTCGCAAATCTATAATAGGAAAAATAACTCTTCCACGAAATACGTCAAAAAACTTTTTGTTTCCTCCCGGCTTTACAACATATGCCGAGGAAAGTGCGTAATCTGAAAATCCTTTTGATGACAAATGATTATAAAGCCTGTC
>SAMEA104404097__coassemble_4033_pt1 | contig 8437 bp, 10 predicted proteins | sample SAMEA104404097__metabat2_high_PE_069 | metagenome-assembled genome bin SAMEA104404097 (sample SAMEA104404097) | Balaenoptera acutorostrata
AGGTCTTAAGGACCATGTATATATTCTCGATAAACTTGCTGAAGATTATCCTCAAATTGATATGGACAAAATTGGTATTTGGGGAGTTTCAGGTGGTGGATATGCTACAGTTCGTGCTATGTGTCTTTACCCTGATACATATAAAGTAGGCGTTTCCTATTCCGGTAACCACAATGAAAGAGCTTATTGTACTGCTTGGGTTGAAAGATATAACGGTGAATACGACGAAAAAATGTATGATGAACAGGAAAACCGTTTACTTGCTAAAAACCTTAAGGGTAAACTTTTCATTGCTCACGGAGATATAGATGACAACGTAAATGTATCCAATACCCTTGGTGTTGTTGATCAGCTTATCAAAAACAATAAGGATTTTGATATGATGATAGTTCCTAACACTTTCCACGATATGTGTAGAACTAATTACATGATTCGCAAAAAATGGGATTATTTTGTTAAAAACCTTTTAGGGAAAGAACCACCTAAGGAATTTGAACTTTAATTTAATAATGCTCCATAGTAATTTTTAAAAAATGCACAGGTCCGTTTTTTACGAACCTGTGCATTTTCCCTTTGAAAATATTATTTTATTTATAAATTACATCACATAATCAGCTGAATTTATAACCTTTGTGTCAGGATCATTATTCGGATCCATTCCCCCAAAGATTTTTCCAATAATATTTTTAGTATCTACTTCTATATTTCCTATTTTGCCGACATTTTCACAAATCATTGTAACAGCATCTTCCTGCTCTTCACTGCATTTTACCATACCACAATCACTTATATGGAGCTTTTTAGAAATAAGATCCTTAGGTATATCTTCTTTTATTACAACTAATGCGCAATCACTTACAGTAATTCCAAAAGGCTGCTGTTCGAGCATCCATTTTGTAATTTTGATATATGGCTTATCTATAATGACTGTACTTTTAGGTTTTGCAATTTTTATATCTCCGTCTATTTCAGTTAATACTTTGAACAGCTGATCTTTTTTCTCCTGTGGAACAGTTGCATCCCCTTTTACTACCAAGTATTCTATGGAATCAAGATTTAAATCATTAGAAATTTCAACATCTCCGATTATATAAAGTTTTGTGCCATAACGTTTAATAGTATCATTATTTATAGTTATATCATCAAGTATAACTGATGCCCCATCAGGAACAATGATGATATTTGCTTTTTCGTCTATTAAATCAATGATACCTTCCACATAGGATTCAGAAATTATGATTTCTTTTGCAGAAAATCTTGAACCTTTAGATTTAAGCAATTCCAAATTTATTTTGGGATCTACAATAATCATGCGTTTGGAAGACCAATATAAATTATTTTTTGCTCGCAAAGTAAAAAAGTGATCTATAACGGCATTGCGTTTTAAAATGATTGCATCGTCCGGATAACATTCAGACGATCCGTTAACCTTCATTCCAACAAGATAAGAACTCATGCTTTCGGGAAATATAACAGATCCGTTTACTGTTATACCAGCACATTTTTCAAATTGTTTTTGTGTATTTGAACCTATAGTCAAAGAACCATTTATTAGCATATAAAATTTTTTATCTAAAACATTATCGCTACTCTTTATTTCGTGGTTTCCGTTTATGGTGCGAATATCAGCATCTTTGTCAAGTTCCATAACGTTTGCACAGGAAAGTGTTACAGGCATTTTATTTACAAATGACTTTCCATTTTCATTTGTAAGTACCATAGCTGAATTTATGGTAATATTTTCATATTGTAAATAGTTTTCCTCAGATACATTTCTCATATCACATGTTGCACAGTTAATAAATAATTTTTTTGCCATAATATTTTCCTCCTTATAACTCAATGGTTTCTTTTAATTTCTGACGACATCTAGATAATTTGGAACGAATGGTTCCTGCCGGAATATTGAGCATTTCTGAAATTTCTTTTGCAGTAAATCCTTCAATATACCTGAGCTGAAATAAAGTTCTGTCCTCTGGAGTAATGCTCTGAAGGAACATTGTATTTTCAATTTCTTTTATTCCTTGGTCTTCCGAAAACTCAGTGTATAAATTTTGAATATATTTATTTTCAATTACTGAATGTCGGTAGCGGTCATAAAAAAGATTTTTAAATGTACGAAAAAGCCATGCTCGCTTCTTGCTTGAGGTAAGGTCTTCCAGTATAGCGGTATTTATTATTGCTCTTATAAAAGTTTCCTGGACCAAATCCTCTGAAAGTTCTTTATTACCGCTGATGTTTATACCATATGCCAGTAGTTCTGAATAATGAGCTTCATAAAGGTCCTCCCACAAATATTTCATCTCCTTTTGTTATGATAACGAATAACAAGATTAAAATGTTGCATTATTTAAAACAAAATTTATTTTTATTTTATAATACCTATGTTTTATAATTTATAACATTTTAACTGATGAAATGTGAATAATGATAATATAAAAATAAAACCGTATTCGCAAAATTGAATACGGTTTTATATAAGTTTTATTTAATTTTTTATTCTCCGGCAATTTCTATGCGGCGTGTTGTAGGAATTTCAGAGTTCTTTTTTGGAAGTGTAAGAGCCAAAATTCCGTTTTTATATTCAGCTTTGATATGATCTGTATCAATTCCTGAAACATCAAAGCTTCTGCTGAAAGTTCCGTATTTACGCTCACGACGCAAATAACTTCCGTCATCTGATTTATCCTCTGTTTCCAAGTTATGGCAAGCACTTATTACTAGGCTGTCACCGTTTAAGTTTATGCCAATGTCGTTTTTGTCAAATCCGGGAAGTTCAGCTTCCAATAAGTAATTTTCGCCTTTGTCCTGCACATCGCAACGGAACTGCATTGCATCGGAAAAACTTCCGTCCCAAAAATTCTTTTCCATTTTGTCGAGATAATCGAACAAATTGCGTTCATTGTTGTTATAAGGTATCATTCCAAACATAATCTGCTCCTATTCTCTGTGCGTTAGATATTTTCTCCGAAGTTCAGTGCGCAGTCTGAAAATCTTCGGATCAGTTCCTTTTGGAACTATCTACAGTATAGGCTTTGATAGTTAATAAAGTTAGCTAAAAATATTAACTATTTGTAAAAATTAGCACTCTATATATAAGAGTGCTAATAAACTTTGTAAAGTTGTATTTTTCAAATACAGACATAAATAAAAAAGACCGAATATTATAATTCAGTCTTTTTATATGAAATTTTATATTAGTATTCAATCATGTATTGCTTAAGGTTTTCCGGAATTTCTTCCTTAGCACAGGACAAAGTAAATAAAACGGATACATTATTTTCTTCTGCCAAAGGAGCGAGCTTAGCAATAATTTCAGCAAGTTCGAGGAGGTTCTTTCCGCCTATTTTGAGTGTAGAATCTACGAACAAATCTGTAATATCATAGTTTCCTGCAAGAATACCGCTGATGAAACCATAAAGACTGTCAAAATTTGCAATGGAGTAATGGTCACTATCTATAAGACGTGCTTTGTGATCAAGATCATAAGTAAGTTTAAGTCCTTTTTCTATACAAACAACATTTCCTTTTGAGTTTGCTACAGCACTGTTAACCATGTTTATAAGAGCCTTTGTTTTTCCTGAACCTTTGTTGCCCACGATTAATTTAATCATAAATTATTCCTCCTTGTTTATGTCACATAGAATTGACATACATATAAAATAGTGCAAACCGCTTAATAAATAAATGATGCAGTTTGATGTATCCCTATTATACAACATTAAGACAAAATTTGCAAGATAATATTTAAAGTCGCTGTTTTTTTGTGCTATTTTAATAAAAATAAAAGAAATTATTTAACAATTTAAATTTTAAGACTATTTTTTATAGATAATTATTTACTCAAGTTTTGATAAAATCTTCCACATAAATTTTAAACTTTCTACCAAAGTTCTCTTTTTTATGGCATTTTCTGCATGGATAGGATAAACAGAATGAACATTTTCTCCCAGTAATATTTCTATTCTGCCTAATATCTGATTTTTATCTACAGGTGCTGTTAATTTATCGCAAATATTTACTTTAATATTTATTTCATTTTTTTGATTTTTTGCTGTAAAAATACTTTTGGGAATGTCTGCAACTCCTTTCACATATTCCACATTTCCGCCTACTACGGGAATTAAATAGGTTTCATATGCAGATGGTGGAAGAGGACAATTTATATAATTAGCAAATCCATAATCTAATATTTCCGATGCTTCTTCAAAGCGTTCTTTTCCTGTTTTACAGCCCATGACAACTGCAATAAGTTTAAGTCCATCTCTCTCGGCAGTAGCTGACAAGCAATGTCCTGCATTTTCGGTAGTTCCTGTTTTAAGCCCCGTTGCACCTCTGTAAAATCGTATAAGTCTGTTGGTGTTTACAAGTTCTGATGCACCGTTTCGTAAAGTATCCATCCAAATAGTGGTGTAATCCTTTATTTTTTCATGTTTCATAAGTTCTCTTGTGGCAATTGCTACATCCTTGGCACAGGTATAATGATTATCTTCGTCCAGTCCATGACAGTTGATATAATGAGTATTTGTCATATTGAGTTGTTTTGCTCTTTCATTCATTTTGTCAACAAACGCTTCTTCAGTACCACTTATATATTCAGCCACTGCTACTGCTGCATCGTTTGCACTTGCTACAGCTATACCTTTTAGCATATCACCAAGGCTCATCTCTTCCCCCTCGGCAAGAAATATTTCACTTCCCCCCATCATTTTCGCATTGGATGAGGTTCTTATCATGTCATTTTCAGAAATATTCCCTTTTTCTATTTCTTCAATTATTAGAAGCATTGTCATTATTTTTGTTATTGATGCCGGTGCTCTTTTTTCTTCAGCATTTTTCGACATTAGTATTTTTCCTGTATCTTGTTCCATTAAAACGGCACTTTCACAGCTCATATTTTCCAAAAATTTATTCTCTTCTGCATATGAGAAAACAGAACAGGAAAAAATAATTATTAATGCCGTAAAAAACGAAAGTACTTTTTTATTCATATGATCTCCTCTCTGATAAATCAACTTTTTTAAAAATTTATCAATAAATAATATGTTAAATTTAATTTTTTTATGATTATTAAATTGATTAACTATAATTGTTAAAAATATATAAAATATTATAAAATATTAAAAAATGACTTGACACTTTATACTGTTTTGACTATAATACTGATATTGTGTTTTTAGACCTTGTCTGTAAAAATTTATACAGGCAGGGCTTTTAAGTTTTAAAAAATTTAAGCTTAAAAAGTACTGCACTTTATTTGGAGGTAAATTAATTATGGCAAATGAAATTGTTATAACAGCCGAAGGATATAAAAAATTAAAAGACGAACTTGAATATCTTAAAACAGAACGTCGTACCGAAATATCCGAAAAAATCCGCGTAGCAAGAGGTTACGGCGACTTGTCAGAAAACAGCGAATATGATGAAGCTAAAAATGACCAAGCTATCGTAGAAGCAAGAATCCTTGAAATAGAAGAACAGCTCAAGAGAGTTAAAATCATTTCTAATGATGATATTAACACAGAAACAGCTTCTGTTGGATCTTTTGTTAAAATTTTGGACATTGAATTTAACGAAGAAATGGAATACAGAATAGTTTCTTCGTTGGAAGCAAATAACGACATGGAATCTCTTACAGATAACTCACCTGTAGGGCAAGCTATTATCGGGCACAAAATTGGCGATGTTGTTGATGCTCATGTTCCAAGCGGTGTTATTCAGTTTAAAATTCTTGATATCAGAAAATAGTGAAAAGGGCGACGTTCTACGTTGCCCTTTTTTATTTACATATTATTAAATATTTTAATTTGCAAATGTCCAATAATAATTATATAATTAAAATACGATATATTAACGGAGGTGGAACTGTGTCCTATACTATATATTCATTGGATGGAAAGGTGAATTATGATGTAATTCCCGTAGCTGTTTTAAAACATTTTCCTAATGAAAAAAGAGATTATAAACCATTTACTCAATGTAAAATATGCTTAGCAGATAGTGGTCTTTCAGTGCGTTTAATGGCTTTTGAGGCTATTCCTGATGAAGAGAGCTGTATGAAAGCTGTTTTTTATGCCAAGAATATTCCGGTATCCGTAGAAGTATGTCAGGACAAAACATATAAATTAAAAATCGGAGAAAAAAATGCTGATGTAAATCATTTTAAAATTCACTTTTTCAGTGGTGAAGATTTACAGGGAAAATATTGGGGTGCTGATTTCCTTTTAACAGAAGATATTATGTTTAATGCAAATGCTGATTTCACTTTTAAAAATTTGGAATTTTTAAAAGGAAATATTTTTAAAATATGTGAACACGGAAAACGTCCTCATTTTGGTTCTTATTTTCCTGAGGATATAGGAAAGTTTAAAATAGAAAAATATTAATTAGGAGGTTATTTTATGAATTTACTGGGAAAAGCTTTATCCATTGGTGTTTTGGCAGGTACAGTGTCCGTAGTTGCGGCAAAACTTATTGATGTTGCATATAATAAGGTTTCTGGAAAATATATAACTTTTACCGGAAAAGATCTGAGATATATCCCTGAATATAAGGAAAATGAAAAATAATATTTATTCCGGAGGAAATATGAAAAAGTTTATATTCCTTTTTGTCGCTCTTGCAATGATTTTTTCAACAATTGCTTTTGCCGATGAGTATAAGTCTGAATCAGAGAATCAAGAACAATTTAAAGCAGATTTTCCCGTAGATGTCGGAAATGCTCATATAACGGAAAAGCCCTTGAGAGTTGCAACAGTATCACCTGCAATGACGGATCTAATAAGGGAGCTTGGATTTGAAAAAAGGCTGACTGCCGTAGGAAATGGTAGCTCCGCACCTATAATTTGCAATGATTATGATGATTATCCTATATATAATATCGGAACAGTATGGATTCCTGATTTAGCTGAACTTAAAAAGTCAAAATCTGATGTAATATTTACTCATACAGCATTTACAGATGATTTGACCAGAGAAATTCAACAAATGGGAATTGATATTGTAATAATCCCCACTGCCAAAAATTTAGAAGAAGTTTTTGAAAATTACCGCACCGTTTACAAGGTTTTAATGGGAAATAATAGCGGAGAAAAAATGGCTGAAGAAAAAATATCACGTTTTAAAGAAATTCTTCAAAAAGTTTCAGATGTATCAAAAGAAAATACAGAAAATAAATATGCTGCTTATATGCGATTTTTTCCACTGGGACTAGCAGGTAATGACAGTTTTGAAAATATTATTTTAGAAGATATTTTTAATTTTAAAAATTCTGCTAACGAATATGTAAATTGGACTTACCCCAAGGAAAATATAGAAAATTTTAACCCTGATTATATTTTTTATTATAAAGGTTCGCTTAAATTTATTGATCAAAATGAAATTATTTCTTCTGATATTTATCAAAAAACTTCAGCAGTGGAAAACAACCGTGTTTATGGGATTAACGGTGATAAATTTGAAAGAAGAAGTCCCAAAATGTTCTCCGAACTTATTTCCATAGTTTATGACTTATTTCCCGAAAGTGTCCCCGAAGATTTGGCTGATTTTTAAAATGGTATAATTTTTATGAAAAAATTCCTATCAATATCAGCGTTAATCCTTATTTGCTTTACAATCCTCTTTGCAGGGTGCAGCCGAGAAGAAACCATAGGCACAATCAGCGGTGCTGAATATCAGTATCTAACCATCGGTGAACAGGAATATGTGGTGGACTATAATGCCACCGTTCAAGGAAATGAAAAGGATAAATATATCGGCAAAGTAAAAAGCGGGGATATGACATTTAAAATTTATTCCATAAAGAATACCGATGAATATTTATATTGTAGGTGGGAATGGGAAGGTAGAATCTACAAAATCAAAAAATAATTTACGAAAATACGTCAGTAAAAAAATACAGACAGAACTTTATTCTGTCTGCCTTTTTTATTTTATGCTGTTTTAAGATTTAATCCGTTCTTCTTATAAATTATTACTGAGATAAATACAGTTGCAATTTCCGAAAGAGGCATTGTAATCCATATTCCGCTTACTCCTATAATTTTCGGAAGAATGATTATAAAAGCGGTTACAAATATCAGTGAACGCAGTGTGGATATCAGAGAGGAATTAACTCCATCGCCCAAAGCTGTAAAATATCCTGACATAAAGACATTTATACCTATAAATATAAACACGGGACTAAAGAGTTTCAGTGCCCACATAGTCAATTCATAAACATGTCCTTCAATTACGAAAAGCCCTACGATAAAACTTCCGCCGCAATACAAAATAAGCTGTATTAAAACTGCTGTTATTCCGATAGTAACACAGCTGTATTTTAAAGTTTCTTTTATTTTTTCCTTGTTATTGGCTCCGTATTTGTAGCTTATAACAGGAGCTGTAGCTACTGAAATACCCATATAAAATGCTCTAAAGAAATAGTAAATGTACATTA
>SAMEA104404097__coassemble_4617_pt1 | contig 7515 bp, 9 predicted proteins | sample SAMEA104404097__metabat2_high_PE_069 | metagenome-assembled genome bin SAMEA104404097 (sample SAMEA104404097) | Balaenoptera acutorostrata
TTCTAACACTTAGCCAAAGCAATAAAAAGAAACATAGAAACAAAGAAAAACGGACATCACCAAGTCTTGGCGATGTCCGTTTTTTGTAACCAACCCTGTCAGACAGATGCCATATATCAGTAATTTTCGTGTGTTACTGTTTTATGACCACCCATCTAACAGGAAGCGTTTTTTATATCATATAGAATTTAGGAGGTGCATTCCGCTATTTACTTCTGACACCACTTATCATAATATGCTGTGTCCAATAAAGATTTACAAGTTTAAACAAAACTTCATCTGTAAAAGTTATATGTTCCTTTTTGTAATATATTTTTCCTTTTTCGGATTCCACACATGTATAGCCACTCAAAATAAGGTTTTCTTCTTCATCTTTTTCAGCAAACCTTGCTGACACTTCTCTTCGAATGCCTGCTCAGGTACTGCATGTAATTACATCAAGAACAAGATCTTTTAAATTATTTTCATTCATATATTTTTGAAGATTTTCATCATAAGTAATTTTCATAATATTTCTCCTTTATATTTAAAGTTAAATAGCTGTTATGCCTTTAAAAACTATATTCCTCATCCATAGGTGAGCTTTTAAAACGAAAGTTATATTTTCGCTCAAAATAACTTGAGTTGGTTTATAGTATATGTTTATTCCATCTGAAGTAACTACCTTATACCCTTTGGAATTAAGTTCTGATGTTTCATTATCTTCGACAAACCTTGCCGATAAGTTTTTGACTGCACCTGCTCAGGTGTTGCAGATAGATACTTCAACTGCTATATTTCTATAATTTTTTTGATTCATAAACTCCTTAAGCTTTTCATCAAATGTAATTTTCATAATAATTGCCTCCTTTATTGATATTGATTACTATTATATATAATTTTTTAAAAATGTAAAGGCTTTTAACAAAAAATTTAAAATTAAAAAATAAAATTTCTGCTAAATTAACAGAGACTTAAAAAATATTCATATTTATTATCAACTAAATTAAGATTATTTCTGAAAAATCAATATTAAAAAATTAATTTTTAAAACTTATATATTTTATCAAAATAATAATATATAATATTATACAAATCTTTTAATGTATTAAGGAGAACAAGTATGGAACAAATAAAAAGAATAGAAGATATGGAAAAAATAATGTATAAAGCAGAAAAAACACTTTCTGAACTAAGAAATGCCATTGAACAATACAAGGACTTACAAAATGAAATAGGTAAGCTTGAAAAATATTATGAAAGTGACTTATGGCGTAAAGATTTCGATGATGATTGCTGTGGCAAACTGCCACAGGATTTAAAGCGAGGTGTTCTTTCAGAGGATGGAATATGGAACATTCTTATTGAAAGAGATTCTTTACTTTATGAAATTAAAAATATAGTTAAAGATATCTGCTTTGATTCTGATAAATATTATGCATCAGAATCAGATGAATAAAGATAAAACCGCATTATTTTTAATTTAAATAATGCGGTTTCTTAATGCTTTTTATCTTTTTATTCTCATGCTCATGGCTATGTCCTTGATTTTGCCTGGATTATCTCTATAATTTTTAAGAGCATCTATCAACTCATCTTCCCTATTTTCAAGATTATAACCATCAAACATAAGTGCGTTCCAAAGTTCATGCAAGGCTGAATTTAGCTCCATATCAGTGGTAATTTCCTTTGCTGCATATATATCTGAAATTATGGCTTTTAAATATGTCTCGTCACCTTCATATGTTTTCATATGTTCAAGAGAGCTTATAGCAAAGCTTATATATGTATTACATTTATTATTTTTTACTTTTATATTTTCTTTCTTTTCATAGTATTGGCCTCCCATAAAGCTCAATACTATCACTGCTATGACAATTACTGTAATTATAACTTTTTTTATCATTCAAATCTCCTATTTTTTAAAAAAGCGGCAATTCTTAAATGAAATGCCGCTTTTAAATTACTTAACAATTATTTTATTTTCTTCAAATTCTATGCTGATTTTTTCCGGAATTGTCCCTCCGTTTTCAACAAGCTTCATGCAAATAGCATCTTCACATTCTTTGCGTACAACTCTGCGAATAGCTCTTGCACCTGTCTTATCTCCAAAAGCCTTATGTGCAACATATGCAACAACATCGTCTGTCCATACAAGCTCTGTACCCTTTTCAGAGAGACTTTCCTTAAATTCATTGAGAAGAAGAACAGTGATTTTCTTGTAATCTTCTTCGCTGAGAGGTCTGAATACAACTATTTCATCAACTCTTGCAATAAATTCAGGTCTCAAGAATTCTCTCAAAGCTCCAATAGCCTTATCCTTTGATTCTCTCAAAGGCTGATGATCAAAGCCCAGTACATTTTCTCTGATATTGCTTCCTGCATTAGAAGTCATGACAATAACAGTATTTTCAAAAGATACTGTTCTGCCGTGAGCATCTGTTATCTTTCCTTCATCTAAAATCTGAAGAAGAATATTGAGAACATCCGGATGAGCCTTTTCTATTTCATCAAATAGAATAACAGAATAAGGACGGCGACGAACCTTTTCAGTGAGCTGTCCTGCTTCGTCATATCCCACATATCCCGGAGGTGAACCTACAATTCTGGATACAGAGTGCTTTTCCATAAATTCGGACATATCAAGTCTGATAAGTGGATCTGCATCATCAAAAAGTTCTTTTGCAAGAACCTTGACGAGTTCTGTTTTACCGACACCTGTAGGTCCAACAAATATAAATGATGCCGGGCGTTTTTTAGCACTGATTGAAACTCTTGAACGCAGTACCGACTTAGCAACCAAATCAACAGCTTCATCCTGACCTATAATCTTTGTCTTAATAGCATCACCGATTTTAGCCACCTTGGAAAGTTCGCTGGTTTTTATTTTACCTGCCGGAATTCCTGTCCAAAGCTCTATAACTCTTGCAAGATCATCTATGGTAACTTCTTTTCCAAGAGCCTTTTCCTGAACTTCTTTAATTTCATTTTCTATCTTAAGCTTTTCTCCCCTTAAATTAGCAAGCCTTTCATAGTCGGAATCATTAATTCTTTCTCTTTCTTCAATATCAGCTACAAGAGATTTAAGCTGATTGTTAAGTTTATCAAATTTTGCCAGTTCCTTATTTTCCAGAGTACAGCAGGAACAAGCTTCATCCAAAAGGTCAATAGCCTTATCAGGCAAAAATCTATCATTAATATATCTTTCACTCAAAATTACAGTCTGCTTTGCAATTTCATCGCTTACTTTAACTCTGTGATAATTTTCGTAATATTTTTTTACGCCTTTTATAATTTCTATAGAATCAGCAATTGTAGATTCCTTAACCTTTACAGGCTGAAAACGTCTTTCCAAAGCCGCATCTTTTTCTATGTTTTTTCTATATTCGGTAAAAGTTGTAGCACCAATTACCTGAATTTCACCTCTCGAAAGTGCCGGCTTTAAGATATTAGCCGCATTCATAGAGCCTTCGGAATCACCTGCACCGACAAGGTTGTGAACCTCATCAATAAACAAAATTACATTTCCCTCAGCTTTTATATCTTCAATAAGACCTTTTACACGACTTTCAAATTGTCCTCTAAACTGTGTTCCTGCTACCATCGCTGTTAAATCAAGCATATAAAGACGTTTGTCAGCAAGCTTTGGGGGTACATCTCCTGAAGCTAATTTTTGAGCAATTCCCTCAGCTATAGCTGTTTTTCCTACACCGGGCTCACCGATTAAGCAAGGGTTATTTTTGGAACGTCTGTTAAGTATCTGCATTACACGATAAATTTCTTCGTTTCTGCCGATAATATTATCAATAAGTCCCTGTTCTGCCTTAGCAGTTAAATCCTGGCAGTAATTATCAAGATATTTTCTTTTATGTTTTTTCTTTTCTTTTTTATCTGATTTGCTGCTATTATCTTTTTCATCTGTTTCAACAGGTACAGGAGCTTGCGAAGGATCAAAATTCCCGAAAATATTTTGTAAAAACGGGAAAGGTTGAGCACCGCCCATTTCAAAACCATCTTCACCATCGCCGTTCATAAGTTCCATCATTTGATCATTCATATTTTCAAGATCATCATCGCTTATTCCCATTTTATCTATAAGTTCTTTTACCTGCGGTATGCCCAATTCTTTGGCGCACTGCAGACAAAGTCCTTCATTAACGGTTTTACCGTTTTCCAAATGGCTCACAAAAAGCACCGCCATTCTTTTTTTACATCTGGAGCACATCATTTCCATAAGCATTTCCTCCGTATTTTCCTAAATATTTAAAAATTTTTCATAATATCAAATTTACACAGTTTATTTTAACTTAATAGTATGAACATGTTATTAAAAAAATAATACTAATTATTGATTTTTTATTTAGCTTTTTCATTCTTTAATTTAATAAAAACAGGTACATACATAGCAAAACAACTCACTGTTAACAGCACTAAAATGCTCATCAAAAGTATTTGAACTAAATGAGGCATATTGCTGAATATAATCATTGCAAGCATTATTACATAAAAACAAACTGTGTAAAGTTTACCAAACCATCTTGATCCATCAAGAGTTACTTTATTGCTCATAAGAATAGCTGAACCTATCATAATTAGAATATCTTTAATCATCAAAAATCCAAATAAAAACCACAGGTGAGGATTTCTGACCCAAAAGCATATACAAACCGCAAATAATGTTAGCTTATCAGCTACAGGGTCCAGTATTCTGCCTATCTGTGTAATCATATTATATTTTCTTGCTATATATCCGTCCAACATATCGCTGATTCCGGAAAGTGCAAGTATAAATGCAGATATTAAAAAGTCATGCATGGTTTGAGCATTAAGAAATTTAAAGCAAAATAAAGGTATAAGTAAAATTCTTATAAAAGATATTGTATTCGGTATATTCATTAGTGTATCTCCTCAAATGATAATTATTTTTAAATTCCCAGCGTATTTCCCATTGTTATAAAAATGCTGAATATTTTTGTAGCTGATACAGCTTCCAATGAAATCAGCGGCAATGAATTATTTGAAATTCTTATCATAAACATTAAGGCATTACCAAGGACAAACATAAAAAATGAACCCTTGATAATACCAAAAATAAAGCCTGTAAATCCATCAAGCAAGCCTACTATAGGTAGATTTCTGACTATTTTAGTACAAAGCATTACAAGTGAAACAATAATTCTGCAAACTATAAAAACTGCAATAAAAAGGAAACCTCTTAAAGCCATCTTTATCACAGAAGACGCTATTCCCATAACAGCTTCAAGCATAATATTTGTTCCCTCTCCGGCAAGCCTTTGTATCTCATATGATATACCGCCCGTCTCAAATTCAAGCATATTTACTATGTAACCTGGTAATTCATTTACAGCTTCTATAATTTTAATTGCTACTGTTTCAGCTTCATTAGATGCAAACAATGCTTGAGAAATCATATCACTGAGATTGTTTTTTAAAAACATCTCATAAATAAATGAGGCTGCTGATTTACTTATAATAATTGCCGCCACTATGGATACAATTATACCCAAAAGTGATACCAATGAAGAAGCAAATCCCTTTCTATAGGATACAACAGCAAACATCATTATTATAATAACGGTTAAACCGTCTATTACAAAAGCATTAAAAACCATATTATATTCTTCCTATTCCAAAACTCTGACAGCCGACGTCTTATAAACTTCATTATGGGTGCTGTAATAAACTTTTTGTCCCATAACCAGTGTTTTTCGTACTAAAGGAGCACTTATTAGTTCTGTTTCTTCGCCTTTTAAATTATAAAATACGATTTTATCTTCACCTGTTATAAATACGCCTTTATCATCTATGCCCAAATCTATAACCTTTTCTTCCATATCTTTTTGCCAAATTATTTCGTTTTTTTCTCCCAGTAAAACCAACATATATATTGGTCTATTGCCTGGTTTTTTAAAGGCTAAGATACTGTTTTTCCTGCTATCTAAGGCAAAATCGCAGAGGATTTTTCCGCTAAAATCATAAATTCCCGCTTCTCTGCCTGATGTGGTGTAATTTCTTATAGTTCTGTCTGTTAAAACAGTTACAATACTATTGTCCTTAAAGCAAACCTCAACCGGATATTCCTCGGAAAACTCTATTTTATGTGATATTTTATTATCTCCTATTTTAAATATATATAGAAATGACACCAGTTTTCCGTTATCGCTGTTTACAGCTGTAACAGCTAAGTATTGGCCGCTTGGAGAAAGTGCTACATCAGTTATTACGTTTTCGGCAGATGACCAAATAAACATAGATTTGCCCTTGTCGTTGTGGACAAATACTTGTCCCACATAATCATTTGAACCCAATGCAACTGCAAAGTCACCTGATTCAGACATATCAGCATTTATTATATTTTGATCAAAGTTTTTTTCAATAAGCATTCTGCTCTTTGAATAGATTTTAAGCTTTCTTCCACCCAGATCATAAATCATAATTTTCCCACCTGCCGAATCCGCCATCGGTACACGGCAACCATGCTGAATATTACTTACGGTTTTTCCTTTTTCATTATAAAGAAAATTATTGCTGTCATTTATCAGTGCGGGCATTCCTGAAACATCATAAAGAGCCATAGCTTCCTTACCTGCTATGGATACAGGAAATCCGGGGCCGGAACCCATTGAAATAAATATATCATTTACCTTGGTTTTTATATCGAAATCTTTTATCGTTTCCCAAAGGAGATATGATACAATCATGATTAGAGACAGAAACATCAAAACAAAAAATTTTTTTGCAGCTCTTTTTCTGCTTCGGGCTTTTCTCATCTGTTTAATATTTTCTATCTGTCCCACAGTATTTCTTCTCCTTTAATAAAAAACTTTATCCAAATAAAGACCCTGTGCTTCAGCAGTTTTTCCCGCCAAAGCTCTGTTTTTACTTTTTATAATATTATCTATTTCATCGGGCAAAATCTTGCCCATGGATACATAAAGCAGTGTACCCATCATTATTCTCACCATGTTGTAAAGAAAGCCATCTCCGGAAACAGTAAATTTTACAATATCACCGTCTCGTTCAACTTTCGCTTCGTAAATAGTTCTATTAAAATCCTTTATTGAACTTCCGGCACTGCAAAAAGCGGAAAAATCATGAGTTCCGACAAAATGTGCAGCCGCTTCATTCATGATTTTTTCGTTTAATTTATATTTGTATTCAAGACATAGATTTTCCAAAAAAGGATCTCTTATAAGGCTGTTATGAATTATATAAACATATCTTTTGCCCTTGCTGTTATATCTGGCATGAAAGTCCAAGGAAACCTCTTCTGCACTTTTTACCACTATATCCGATGGAAGATGTACATTTAATGCCGAAACTATCTTATCGCAAGGTATTCTTCCCTCACATTTAAAGGATATAGCAAAATCATTGGCATGTACTCCTGAATCCGTTCTGGAACATCCTTTTATATCATATCTTTCATAAAAAACTGCTTCTATTGCATCCTGTATTTTTTCTGCCACAGTAACTTTATTTTTTTGTACCTGAAAGCCACAATAATTTGTGCCC
>SAMEA104404097__coassemble_4997_pt1 | contig 6982 bp, 6 predicted proteins | sample SAMEA104404097__metabat2_high_PE_069 | metagenome-assembled genome bin SAMEA104404097 (sample SAMEA104404097) | Balaenoptera acutorostrata
AGGGAGGAGTTATAATCGGAATAAAGGAAGAACTTCAAATTCCTGTTAAATATATAGGAGTAGGCGAACAAATCGACGATCTTAAACCTTTTAACCCTGAAGAATTTGCGGATGCTATTTTTGATGGAGTTAATGATGAGGAGGTAGAAAATAATGATTGTAATAGCAGCGACGAAGAATAACGGAAAGCTTAAAGAGTTGAACAGAGTTATGGAAAATTACGATATAACTTTGGTTTCCATGAAAGATGCGGATATATGCGTGGAAATAGTTGAGGACGGCGAAACTTTTGAGGAAAATGCTCTAATTAAAGCAAGAACTCTACACAAAATAACAGGTAAGCCTGTTGTAGCAGATGACTCCGGACTTTGCGTAAACTGCCTTGGAGGAAGACCCGGAGTTTACACAGCAAGATACGGCGGTGAGGATCTGGATTATCCTTCAAAGATGAAAATGCTCATTGAAGAAGTAAACAATCAGGGTACAAATGATAGAAGTGCATATTATGCCTGCACAATAGTTTATATAGATAAAAACAGCAAGGAATATGTATTTTACGGTAGATGTGACGGAGAAATTGCCGATGCTCCAAGAGGAAATGGGGGATTTGGTTATGATCCTATATTTATTGCCAAGGATGGAAAGACAATGGCTGAGCTTACTGACGAAGAAAAAGATGAAATCAGCCACAGAGGAAAGGCTTTGAGACTTTTAGGTCAAGCTCTTCCGGAAATAATATAATTAAAATTTGAAAGGATATAATATATGTTAAACAGCAAACAAAGAGCAAAGCTCAGAGGTATGGCAAATACAATTGAAACAATTCTCCAAGTAGGTAAGGGAGGAGTAAACGAAGCCCTTATTGCTCAGGCAGACGAAGCACTCAAAGCAAGAGAGCTTATAAAGGGCAGAGTGCTTGAAAATGCACCTGCATTTTCAAAGGAAGTAGCTATAGAATTAGCTGAAAAGACAGATGCAGACGTTGTACAAGTTATAGGAACAAGATTTGTTCTTTTCAGAAGAAATCACGAAAATCCTAAAATAGATCTTAAATAGAGGTGGTCTTTTTATGAAAATCGGGGTTTACGGAGGAAGTTTTAATCCCGTTCATGGGGGACATATAAACCTTGCCGAGGCGGCAGTGGAAACTCTGGGACTTGATAGATTATTTATAGTGCCTGTGGGTAAGCCATGGTATAAGGATGATAACAATCTTATCAGCGGAGAGCATAGAATAAATATGTGCGATTTAGCTTTCAAAGATGTGCCTAATACGGAAGTTTTGGATTACGAGATAAATAAAAAAGAAAGAAACTATACAGTTTCAACAATTCATTGGCTAAAAAGTAATTATGCAAATGCCGAATTTTATGTTATTATGGGTGCGGATATGTTCCAGACACTTAAAAACTGGAGATGCTTTGAAGAACTTAAAAGCATGGTAAAGTTTTGCGTTGCAGCAAGAAACTGCGATAATAACAAGGAAATATCGGAATACAAAAAAACTTTGGAACAAATCGGTGCTGATGTGATTGTTCTTCCTGTTGATGTGGTTGAAATCAGCTCCTCTGAGATAAGAAAAAGCATTGAAAAAGGAGAAAAGCCTGAATATTTAACAGAAAAGGTTTATTCCTATATTAAGCAAAATAAGCTCTACGGATATGATAGAGACTACATTTATCCTTTTGAAGACTTCAGAGAACTTCTTAAAACAAAGGTTGAGGAAAAAAGATATATTCATTCTGTAAATGTAGCGGAATGTGCCGGACATTTGGCTGAAAAATACGGCTACAATGTTCATATGGCCAAAGTAGCGGGAATACTCCATGACATATGCAAGAGAATGGATATAGATGAGCAGATTAAGCTTATTAAAGCCTCCAGAGTTAAATGGGACGAACTTACATTTGAGAAGAAAAAAATTCTACACGGGCTTTCAGCCGCAGAATATATCTTTAATGAACTGGGAGTTTATAATACGGATATAATCAATGCGGTTAGATATCATACTACAGGCAGACCTGCCATGGGACTTTTGGAAAAGATAGTTTATATTGCTGATGCCATAAGTGCAGAGAGAGATTATCCGGACGTAGACGTGGTTAGAGCTTATGCTGAAGAAGATCTTGATAAAGCAGCCGGATATATTGCATATTATACTTTGGATAAGCTTTATAAAAGCAGAGAGAGCATAACGGAAATTACCGTAACTACTTTTAATTATTATTGTGCAGATTAAATTTTAAGGAGGATACAGATTTGACATCATTGGAAATTGCTAAAAAAGCAGCTCAAATTTTGGACGAAAAACTTGGTAAAGATGTAAAAATTATTAAACTTGAAGGACTTACAGCTATTGCTGACTATTTTGTAATTTGCTCAGGAAGCAGTGTTTCCCAAGTTAAAGCATTGGGTGAATATTTGGATGAAGGGCTTGCAAAGGAAGGCGTTTTTGCAAGAAAAGTAGAAGGCGAAAGCAATGCTGACTGGATTCTTTGTGATTACAGAGATGTTATTGTTCATATTTTTACAGAAGAATCAAGAAATTTCTATTCACTGGAAAGACTTTGGGCAGATGCTCCTGAGGTTGAATTTTAAAATAAAGGAATGAATTAAAAATGAAATACGATTTTAAAAGTATAGAGAAAAAGTGGCAGGATATATGGGATGAAAACAATACCTTTGCCGCAGAAAAAGATTATACCAAACCTAAGTACTTTGTTTTGGTAGAGTTTCCTTATCCGTCCGGACAGGGACTTCATGTAGGACACCCACGTTCTTATACAGCTATGGATATAGTAGCAAGAAAACGCAGATTTCAGGGATATAATGTACTTTATCCTATCGGTTGGGATGCTTTTGGTCTTCCTACAGAAAACTTTGCTATCAAAAACCATATGCATCCTGAAATCGTAACAAAAAACAATATTGCAAGATTTAAAAAGCAAATTAAATCCTTGGGTATTTCTTTTGACTGGACCAGAGAAATAAATACAACAGATCCGGAATATTATAAATGGACACAGTGGATATTCCTCCAGCTCTTTAAGCATGGTCTTGCATATAAGAAAGAAATGAACGTAAACTGGTGCACAGGCTGTAAAGCTGTACTTGCTAACGAAGAAGTTGTAAACGGTGTTTGTGAACGTTGCCATAGCCCTGTTGTTCACAAAGTTAAGAGCCAGTGGATGCTCAAAATTACTGACTATGCAGATAAACTTATTGATGGACTTAAGGATGTTGATTATATCGACAGAGTTAAAACCTCACAAATAAACTGGATAGGCCGTTCCACAGGTGCAGAAGTTAATTTTGATACTACAGCGGGCGATAAGCTCTCCATATATACAACAAGAGCAGATACAATGTTTGGAGCTACTTATATGGTAATTTCTCCCGAACATCCATACATTGAAAAATGGGTAGATAAAATTTCAAATATGGATGAAATTAAGGTTTATCAACAGGAAGCTGCAAAGAAATCAGATTTTGAAAGATCTGAAATGAACAAGGATAAGACAGGTGTAAGAATAGAAGGCGTTATGGGAATTAACCCTGCTACGGGAAAAGAAATTCCTATTTTCGTTTCCGACTATGTTCTTATGACTTATGGAACAGGTGCTATTATGGCTGTTCCTGCTCATGATACAAGGGACTGGGAATTTGCTAAGAAATTTGATCTTCCTATTATCGAAGTTGTAAAGGGCGGAAATGTTGAAGAAGAAGCCTTTACTGACTGTGCAACAGGTACTATGGTAAATTCAGGTTTCCTTGATGGACTTTCCGTAGAAGAAGCAAAGAAAAAAATGATAGAATACCTTACAGAAAAGGGTATTGGCAAGGAAAAGGTAAATTACAAGCTCAGAGACTGGGTATTTGCTCGTCAGAGATATTGGGGCGAACCTATTCCGATTATCCATTGTCCAAAGTGCGGTTATGTTCCTGTTGATGAAAAGGATCTTCCTCTCACACTTCCAAAGGTTGACTCCTATGAACCTAATGAAGAAGGAGAATCACCTCTCGCAGGAATTGAAGACTGGGTTAATGTAAAATGCCCATGTTGCGGTGGCCCTGCTAAGCGTGAAACAGATACAATGCCACAGTGGGCAGGTTCATCATGGTACTTTATGAGATACTGTGACCCACATAATAAGGATGCTTTGGCTTCCAAGGAGGCACTTGATTACTGGCTTCCTGTTGACTGGTACAACGGCGGTATGGAACATACAACTCTCCATCTTCTCTATTCTAGATTCTGGCATAAGTTCCTATATGATATCGGTGTAGTAAGCACTCCGGAACCATATGCAAAGAGAGCAAGTCATGGTATGATTTTGGGTGAAGATAATGAAAAGATGAGTAAATCCAGAGGCAACGTAGTAAATCCTGATGATATTATCAATGAATACGGTGCAGATACACTCCGTCTTTACGAAATGTTTATCGGTGATTACGAAAAGGTTGCTCCATGGAATACATCTTCCATCAAGGGATGCAAGAGATTTGCCGATAGAATTTGGAATATGCAGGATATGCTTGTTGATGGTGATTTATATAGTGAAGATATAGAAAGCTCCGTTCACAAGACAATCAAGAAGGTTTCCGAAGATATTGAGAATATGAAGTTCAATACTGCTATTGCAGCTCTTATGAGCCTTGTAAACGAACTTTATGATAAAAAATCCATAAACAAAGCAGAATACAAGACAATTCTTATTTTGCTCAATCCATTTGCTCCTCATATTACAGAAGAAATTTGGCAGCAATGTGAATTTGGTGGTATGCTTAATGAACAAGAATGGCCATCATTTGATGAAAGCAAATGTGTGGATGATACAATTGAAATTGCTGTTCAAATCAGTGGCAAGGTTAAGTCCAGAATAAGTATTCCCGTAAATGCAGATAAGGATGAGATTATTGCCATGGCTAAGGAAGATCCTACAATTAAGGCTATTCTCGAAGGCAAGACAATTATTAAGGAAATCTGCGTTCCCGGAAAGATTGTAAACATTGTAGCAAAGTAATAAATAATAGTAAAAAGGCACGGATAATAATTCCGTGCCTTTTTGTATAAAAAAAGTATTTATTTTAAAATAGGATGTTCTTTTGATGCATAATCATCTGTATCAGTTGACATATTTTTTTTGCCCAATCTATAATTTACAATTCTTCTGATTATATTATAAATTACAGCAAATGTAGGTACACCAATGAACATTCCCACAATTTTGAAAGCTCCACCAAATAATAGTATAGCAAATATAACCCAAAACGCAGAAAGCCCTGTGGAGTTACCCAAAATTTTTGGTCCAAGAATATTTCCATCAAATTGCTGAATTATCAAAATCAGAACAACAAATAAAAGTGCTTTTGAAGGGCTGTCAACTAAGATAATCATAGCGGACGGGATAGCCCCGATAAACGGGCCGAAGTAGGGGATTACATTAGTAACACCAACAAGTACACTTACAAGCATAGCGGACGGTATTTTGAGTAATGTCATTGATATGAAGCATATTATACCTATAATCAGAGAATCAAGAATTTTGCCTGAAATAAATCCGCTGAAAATATCATTGCCTTCATGGGTAATTTCCAAAATGAGATTTACTTTTTCCCGGGAACAGAATGCACATAAAATCTTTTTAATCTGAGCAAAGAATATTTCCTTTTCCGAAAGTACATAAACGGAGACGATTATTCCCAAAATAAATTTGACAAAGCCTGTTGAAATCTTAACAGTAAAGTTTAGAATATGCGGTACAGCATCAGAAACAAAGCTGTATAAATTCATCATTATTGAGGTAACAGCTTCATTTAATTTTTGGAATATTTCCGTAGGAATTTCATGAAACGGTATCATTTCACTGATTTGTCGAGTATAGGAGTCAATATGATTTATAAAATTGAGGATTTTGCCAGCAATATTAGAAATACTTAATCCGACTTCAGGTATGATAATCCAAAACAAAATACCAACAATCAGAAAAACTGAAATATAAGTAAGTATCATGGCAAAGGATCTTGCAAATTTTCGTGATATTTTTTTGCTGTGCTCCAAAATTACTTTGTTTTCATAAAATGACATCATAGGGTTTAAAATATAAGCAATGGCAATGCCGTAGAGTATAGGCTTTATCAAATCGAGAGAATAATTTATATAACGTCCGACAATATCGATATTCTTTAAAGTAAGTGCAAATAAAATGGTTATTGCCAAAGTGATGAAAGTATAAATAGCTGCGGTATTGTATTTTTTGTTCCACTCAAATTTCATTATATCATATCCTTCCATAAGGTAAGTGAAATTTTAATCGGCTAAATCTTCGCTTATTTCTGCCCAGCGGTCATAGTATCCGTCAAGTTCAGCACGCATCTCTTCAATTTTAACACAGGCTTCATTTAGCCTTTCGTAATCTGCGGCAAATTCAGGTGACGCAATATTTTCCTCAAGCTCTGAAATGCCGTTTTCAGTTTCTTCAATTTTTTCTTCAAGGTTGCTTTTTTCTCTTCTTAAAGCTGCCAGCATACTGCGTTGTTCCTTGGATTTATTGTAATTGGTTTTGGCTTTAGTTTCCTTTTTCTCTTTCTTTTCCTCTGATACATGGGAAGGAGCAGAGTTGAGTTTTTCAAGGTAATCGTAATAATTTCCTTTGTATTCGGTTTTGCCGTCCTTGAATATTTCGACTATCTTTGTGGGAACTTTTGAAAGCAAGTATCTGTCATGGGAAACCATGATAATAGTGCCTGTGTATTCGTTGAGCGCTTTGTCCAAAACTTCCTTTGTGTTAAGATCAAGATGGTTTGTAGGTTCGTCCAGGATTAAGACGTTGCCCTCTTCCATCATAATAATTGCAAATTTAAGCTTAGCTCTTTCACCACCGGAAAGCTTGCCAACAGGTTTTTCAGATTCCTCGCCGGTTATAAGCACATTTCCCAGTACGGTTTTTATGCCATGCTCGTAAACCTTGGGGTATCTGTC
>SAMEA104404097__coassemble_5263_pt1 | contig 6676 bp, 7 predicted proteins | sample SAMEA104404097__metabat2_high_PE_069 | metagenome-assembled genome bin SAMEA104404097 (sample SAMEA104404097) | Balaenoptera acutorostrata
AAAATCCCCTGTATGAACTATTATACCTGCAGGAGTATACACTGCACAGGCACAAGCATTAGGAATAGAGTGGTTGACACATATAAATTCTACAGTCATACAACCAAGCTTAACTGTATCTCCGGGATATACTACATTTAACTTTGCACTGTTTAAAAGTCCATGTTCCTTTAGTTTTCCTTTCAGAATTCCCAAGGTAAGTTTTGTCCCGTAAATTGGAATATTCATTTTCTTAAGAAGATACGGTATTGCTCCAATATGGTCCTCATGAGCATGAGTAATTACAAGTCCTCTTATCTTTTCCACATTTTTTTCAAGATATGTGAAATCAGGCAAAACTAAATCAACTCCGAGCATATCATCATCTGGAAAAGATAGACCGCAGTCAATTAAAAATATATCATTGCCACATTCATAAACCGTAAGATTTTTTCCGATTTCATTAAGTCCGCCCAAGGAAATAATCTTTATTGAAGGCTTTTTATTCTGAGAATTTCTCTTTTTATTTTTATTATTAACTCTGTTTGCTGATTTGGACTTACTTTTTCCTGATTCATTTTCTTCTATAATCAGTGCTTTATTATTCTTTCCCAAAATTTCTTTTTCAACTTCTGAATATATAGGTTTATTCTTTGGTGGAATATTATTTTTCTTTATCATTTCGGGTGTAATTCCCGGTTTTTTAGCAGAATAATTCTTTCTTTTAAAATAACTTCGTTTCTTCTTTACTGCTTCGCCGCTTGTTTTCTTTTCATTGTTTTTATCCGGCACAATAATCCTCCTTTAAATTTTATATTAATACAAATGCAGTTTCAAATAAAATACAACACAAAAGCAACCGTCCGCCTTTTCAGGCTGACGGAATCATTTCTTAGGTAAATAAGTACAGTTTTTAAAAGGAATTTTCTGTCCGTTCTCTCCCTGTAAATCCGCTCATTAGGGGCCGTTAAACGAACTTAGAAAAGGCAGTTTTCATCCCTTATGCAAAAATAATCCGAACACTACATCTTATATATGATAAGCATTATTTGTTAAAAAGTCAAGTAAAACACGTTAAATATGTATAGCTATTTACAAAAATTACCGACCGAAAGATATTTTATTATCTGCGGTCGGATTTTATTATTTATTTTTCCATGCCCATATGCTTTAGTGGATCTATCCAGTTATTTTCTTTTTTCATAGCAAAATGAATATGTGGATCCATACTTATTTCACAGGGAATATTTATTATTTTACCTATTTTTTGCTTTGCAGAAACATCCATTCCCTTTTTTATACCGCTTATGGGTTCAACACCGCAATAATAGGAAATAGTTCCGTCTCTATGGCTGATTTCTATAATATTTCCCCAAAGCTTATCCTTATGGATTTCTTCTATTTTTCCTTCACTAACAGCCACTACATCAGTTCCCAATGGAGCTTTTATATCAACTCCGTTATGGGTTTTCCACTCATTTAAGGTTGGATCTTTTACAAGTTTTCCATTGGAAAATACAGAGATAATATTTCCCTCAACAGGCATAACAAATACTAAAGGCTGAGGTCTTAATGTTTTTTCACTATTTTTTTTGTCGGGCTTAACTTCTTTTTTCTCATTAATTTCGGGCTTTGTAGATTTATTTTCTTTCTCCTTTTTTTCTGCCTTAGAGCTATTTTTATTTTCCTCAATTTTTACGTCTTTTTTCTTCTTTCCTGCTTCCTCTGTTTTTTCATAATCCCAAGACGGCAATTTTACTTCCTCGGAGGAATTTTCTTCAATAATCATCTTATTGTTTTCATCAATTTTATCAATAGTTCTGTCCACAGCAGTCCAAGCAGCGGCACCTGCTCCTACCAGACAAACAGCTAAAACTGCATAAAATCCGTTACCCGACATAAATTTAACAAATTTTTCTTTAAAATTATTTGATTTTGGCATTTTAATTTTCCTTTCTCTGACATAATATATTTCCTTTAACAATGATTGTCAGTTTCCACTGTTAAATAAAAGGCTTTATGTCCTCAAACCTATTTTGAACAAATTAACCTTTCTTATTCTTTTTTTCAAAAATAATATCTTTCCTATTCACAATTTTTTTACATTATATTTTACTATTTTAAAAAATATAGTATTGTGTAATAAACAGTAGTGTGCTATAATTAGTACACAGCGAGGTGATTATATGAATACACAGTTTAGAAAGGGTGTCATTGAAATGTGTATTCTTGCCCTAATCGAAAGAAAAGATATGTATGGATACGAAATTGTTCAAAGCATTGCAAAGTACACTGAGATTAACGAAGGTACAGTATACCCTATTCTTAGAAGGCTTACATTGGAAGAATACTTTGTGACATATCTCAAGGAAAGCACCACGGGACCTGCAAGAAAATATTATCATCTTACGGAAAAAGGTGGAGCTTATCTTGGTTCTTTAAAACTCGATTGGCAGGATTTTTCAAAAATGGTCAATATGATTTTACGAGGTGAAGAAAATGACTAAACTTGAATATTTGGAAATTTTGGAGCAAAAGCTCAAAAAAGCCATGTCCCAAAAAGAGGTAAATGATATCATCAGAGATTATGCCGAATACTTTGAAGACGGAAAAAGCCAAGGTAAAGGTGATGATGAAATTGCTGCTAAATTAGGTTTTCCTGAGGATGTTGCTAAACAAATTTTGGAGGAAAACAATATAGATACGTACAACAAATCCGGCAAAGAACGTTTGTCAGAAAAATTTTCTTCTATGAAAAACGGATTTAGTAAGTTTTTTGTATTTTTTAAAAATATAATATTAAAGTTTTTTAAAGGAACCGGAAAGCTATTCAAAAATATTTTTCACGGAAGTTTAAAATTTATAAAAAGACTTAACATTCCTAATGTAATAAAATATATCATGTATTTGTTTATAGGTATTCCACTGGTATTGGCAGCAATATTAATTATAGTTTTTGCAGCTATTGCTTTAATATTCTTCTTGGCAGCACTTATAATAGTCGGATTTCTTCTGTTTATTCCAGCGATAATTCTCATGGCTGTTTCGGGATTTTCAATTGAATTTTTCCACTCCGCAGTACCTGTAACTATTATAATTTCAGGTATTGGAATTTTAGCTTTGGGCATTTGTCTTATTTGCCTTGCATTTTTAATTTGTCAGAACATTAAAAGAGCTTTTGCTAAAAAATTTCATCATGACAATCCGGATTCTTTTGTAAATGATCCCTGTGAAGAACTTAATAAACCTAATATAAATTTTGATAATTACAATGAAATTTCAGAAGGAAGTGAAAATAATGACTAATCTTAAAAAAGTAACTATAACCTTTGCTGTTGTATTTCTTGTATGTATGGTTGTTGTTTTTGCACTTTTACCATTATGCATTGATGATCTAATTGATACATATAATGAAATAATAAATGAACCTATAGACCACATTTACAACGAATATACTTTGGATGAAGATGTAAAGAAAATTGGAATTACAAGATGTCCTTATTATATTGAAACCAGAAAATCTCCTGATAATCTTATTCACATTAAAACATTAGATGCAGGACTTATGAATGTAAAATTCGATTTTGAAAAAAGCGAAAATAATACAGACCTTTTTTTTAACAGTAACTTTTTAAATCCTATAAATAAAGAAAATTTGACAAAATTTATTAAGCTTGCTCTAAACGACACTCCATCTGTAATTATTTATATGCCGGAAGATGCTTCTTTGGTTTCCTATTATCTCAGTGTCAGAAATCCTTATACCTATAAAAATTATCCATCAATCAATGATGAATATGAGACGGTAATTCCTTCAGACATTCCTGTTTATAACGAATCATACACAGAGCCTAATATAGAAACTACTTCGGATGACACAATTATTATAGGCGGAGAGACATATTCTAAGGAATATCTATCAGATAGAACAAATCTTATCGGATTACTACATAAAAACAAAAATCGGCTTATGGATTTATATGAAGTAGTGGAAAATATCGACAATGATATTGCAGAAATTAATGAATCAGATAATGATATAGTTTCATATCTATTGGGTTATATAGACAGTTACAACGATGCTTACATTGATATTCTGCGTCAAAGACTTGACCTCATACAAATTGCATATATGCTTAACTCTGAATTAGATAAAAACTACTTTGAGGATCTTGTTTACAGCCTTTCAAATTACGAGCAATCCCTTTCTGTAAGTAATCTTAGAATAAAAATTGCAAATGCAAAATATAAAACTAATATTTACACCAGAGAAACTCTTAATAAGAACAAGGCTAATGAGCAAAAAATAATTGATGAGTGCAATGCTCATATACCAGCTTTATTGGAAGAATTTAACCAAACCATAAATTTCATTAAATAATATATTTTCAAACAAAAAATGGAATGCGTTTTGCATTTCATTTTTTATTTCACCTTTTTATTTTATAAGCATAGAATGATAAAAGTATAAATAAGGAGGTGGTTCAAATGAAGGATTTTTTAAAAGTAAAAGATATATCCGCTGTATATCAAGCGGAAAACGGAGAAACCCCTGCTATAAAAAATCTCAGTTTTAATGCTGATAAGGGCGAAATTATCAGCATTGTTGGCCCAAGCGGATGCGGAAAATCCACACTGCTTTCTGTAATTGCAGGACTTTTTCCTCCAAGCCAAGGAGAAATCATAATAAACAGTGAAAAAATTGATGGCATTACTCCTAACATCGGTTATATGCTTCAAAGAGACAATTTACTTCCATGGAGAAGTATATACAAAAATATTATATTGGGACTGGAAATACAAAATAAACTAACTGAAGAAAATATAAATTATGCTATAGAGCTGATGAAAACCTATGATTTATATGATTTTAAAGATAAGTACCCTGCTCAGCTTTCAGGTGGCATGAGACAGAGAACCGCTTTGATACGAACCTTAGTTACAAAGCCGCAGATTTTACTTTTGGATGAAGCTTTTTCTGCTCTTGATTATCAAACCAGACTAAATGTTACAGATGACGTATACAGAATTTTAAGAAAAGAAAATCAAACAACTCTTATAGTAACACATGATATTCCGGAAAGTATCAGCATGTCGGACAGAATAATTGTGCTTTCTAACCGTCCTGCTCAAATTAAAGCTATCCACAAAATTGAATTTGACGGAGAGAGACTACCTATAAATGTCCGTCAAAGTGAGAAATTCGGTGAATATTTTAATTTAATATGGAAAGAGCTTGATGTCCATGGATAATTTAAAAAATAATTCTTTATCTCAGGACAGAATAAAATACCTTAAAAAAAGAAAACAGGAAAAAATTAAGATTAATATTATAAGAATTGGAATTCTCCTATTATTTATATTCATATGGGAACTATTTGCTCAACTCGGCATTATTGACTCATTTATTATGAGTAAGCCTTCGGATATTCTCAAAACTTTTTTAAATTTAAGAGAAAACGGACTTATTCATCACATGCTCATTACTCTTTATGAAACCCTAGCCGGATTTTTTATTGGTATTATCATAGGTATCATTATTGCCGCAGCTTTGTGGTGGTCAAAAAAGGCTGCACTTATCTTTGAACCATATTTGGTAGTCCTCAACAGTCTTCCTAAAATAGCACTGGGACCCGTTATAATTATTTGGGTTGGAGCTGGTCAAAAAGCTATAATTTTTATGGCACTTGCTATTTCTTTAATTGTAACAATACTTGAAATGTTAAATGGATTTTTATCCACTGAAAATGAAAAAATAATAATGGCAAAAACCTTTGGAGCAAATAAATATCAAATTTTCACTAAAATTGTATTTCCTTCCAACATAAAAGCCTTAATAAACTCTGTAAAAATAAATATCGGACTTTCTTTAGTTGGTGTTATTGCCGGCGAATTTTTAGTGTCAAAAGGTGGTCTGGGATATTTGATAGTTTACGGCGGTCAGGTTTTTAAAATGGATTTGGTAATGACAGGCGTTATAATATTAGCTATTATGGCTGCTGTTATGTATGAACTTGCGGTTGTTTGTGAAAAAATTATTCTAAAAAAAATCAGCCGAAACTGATATTAATCGGAGGTATTTATTTTATGGTAAAAAAATTAACAGCTTTAATTCTTTCTGCTTCTCTTCTTCTTTTCCCTTCCTGCACATCAAAGGTAAAATCCACTTCCAAAGTCAGGGTCAGTGAAGTAACACATTCTGTTTTCTATGCACCTCAATATGTTGCTATGGCTTTGGGATATTTTGAAGATGAGGGCATTGAAATAGAGCTTACCAACGGTCAAGGTGCGGATAAGGTTATGACTGCTTTAGTTTCCGACAGCATTGACATTGGTTTTTCAGGTCCCGAAGCCGCAATTTATGTATATAACGAAGGTAAAAAAGATTACCCCAGAGTTTTTGCTCAGGTTACAAAAAGAGACGGCTCTTTTTTAGTCGGAAGAAATAAAGAAGATAACTTTAACTGGCAAAATTTAAAGGGCAAACATATTCTTCCCGGCAGAAAAGGCGGAGTTCCATATATGACATTGGAATACGTCATTAATAAAAACGGCCTTGATACACACGAGGACATGAATTTTGATGACAGCATTCAGATTTCTGTGATGGCAGGGGATTTTGCCGCACGTACAGGTGACTATGTGGCTTAATATGAACCTGTAGCTACAATGATTGAAAACGAAGGAGAGGCATAGA